>Ga0111175_1065_pt1 | contig 20107 bp, 15 predicted proteins | sample DeeMarSWOR324_28_FD_80228 | JGI IMG/M metagenome (GOLD analysis project Ga0111175, IMG submission 80228) | Bacteroides sp. SM23_62
TGTAACCGGAACAATATTCTTTGGATCCCCGGCTGCCTGACCCCTTCCGAGATCTACCGTGCTGAAAATATGGGAGCCTCGATCATTAAAATATTCCCCATTTTGGCTACTGGCGGACCCGACTACATTAGGGCCATGCACGGGCCGAGTCCAAATTCACGCTTCATGCCCACCGGCCAGCTTAAACCCACGGAAGACAGTCTTAAACCATGGCTTGAGGCCGGGGCCTATTGTGTGGGACTCGGGTCCGGGCTCGTCACACGAGAGATCATACAAACCGGTAATTTCAGTAAATTAACCGGGCTTTGTGCTGATACCATGCAAATCATATACAATTACAGAAAAACAATTACACATGACAGCTAAAGCATTTAATGAGACAAATGAGAAAATAGGGAAGTACAGATGGACGATCTGTGCCCTTGTGTTTTTCGCAACCACTGTAAATTATCTTGACCGGCAGGTCATCGGAATCCTTAAACCGGTTCTTGAATCCGACATTGGGATCGGAGAAGCAGAATACGGATACATTGTTTCTGCATTCCAGCTTGCCTATGCCATAGGGATGCTGGCAGTGGGCAGGATCATAGATAAGCTTGGCACCAAACTGGGGTATGCCTTTGCATTTATCGGATGGAGCCTGGCAGCCATTGCCCACGCCTTTGCCAGGGGACCCGTAGGTTTCGGTGTTGCCAGGGCAGCCCTTGGTTTTACAGAGGCAGGCAACTTCCCTGCAGCCATTAAAACAGTCGCAGAATGGTTCCCCAAAAAAGAACGGGCACTGGCCACGGGCATTTTCAATTCAGGCACCAATGTGGGCGCCATCCTTGCCCCCATACTGGTCCCATGGCTGGCCATCAACTGGGGCTGGGAGATGGCCTTTATTGCTACGGGGGCTATTGGACTTATCTGGCTTATTTTCTGGTTTATATACTATGAGGTGCCCGAGAAACAAAAACGGCTCAAGGAATCCGAGTTAAAATATATACAAAGCGACCAGGAGGAGACCGCAAGTGAAAAGATACCCTGGGCCACGCTTTTAAAATACCGTCAGACCTGGGCATTCTTTGTCGGAAAATTCCTCACCGATCCCGTCTGGTGGTTCTACCTCTTCTGGATCCCGGCCTGGCTGGCCGATGTAAGGGGACTTAATATCAAGGAATTCGGGTTGCCGCTCGTGGTGATCTATTCGGCCACTACAGTGGGCAGTATCTTCGGTGGCTGGCTCTCGTCTACCATGATCAAACGCGGCATGGTGGTTTACCGTGCCCGGGCTACCGCCATGCTAATATTTGCCCTGCTTGTGGTTCCTATTGTCTTCACACAGGCAGAGGGCATAGGCTTCTGGGGAGCGATTGCCCTGATCAGCCTGGCAGCGGCCTCCCACCAGGCATGGTCAGCAAATATATTCACCACGGTATCTGATATGTTCCCGAAAAAATTGGTGGCCTCCGTGACAGGGATCGGGGGATTTGCCGGAGCAATCGGCGGTATGCTTGTGGCCATCTTTGCCGGGAATATACTGGAATTCTGGGAAGGCAAGGGGAACATTGAGGCTGGATACTTCACCTTGTTTATTATTTCTGGTTCCGCCTATATTGTGGCATGGATCCTCTTTAACCTGATTGCACCGAAAATGAAACAGGTAGATCTGTAAAATCCTGAAAACCTTAAATCTTCATATTTGCCCCGGGACTCACCATGTGATTCCCGGGCTTTCTTTTAGCTGTTTGAAATAGGTAAATACGCTGGTTTGAAAACCAAATATAAAAAAATCCGTTAAAAAAGGATATCCATCAACCAACAGGCATTGGCAGAGCAAAAGGGAAAAGACAAAAAGCAGCTCTTTGATGAAAAGCAGCTGCTTTATACCCTGATTGATAATATGCCGGACTTTATCTATATTAAGGACACGGATAGCAATTTTATCGTCGCCAATCAGAAAATCATGAACGTCCATGGCCTGAAATCCAGGGATCAGCTGATCGGGAAATCCGACCATGATTTTTACCCCAGGGAGCTTGCGGACAAGTACCGCGGGAATGAACAGGACATCATCCGTACCGGGAAACCATTGATCAATATCGAGGAAAGGTGCCTTGATGAGAAGGGAAAGGATATCTATCTGTCAACCACCAAGATCCCCTTACAAGATGCGGATGGAAAGATCATAGGTATTGTTGGCATTGGGAGGGATATTACGGACAAGAGAAAGGCCGAGGAAAAATTAATGGACCATGCGGACCAGCTACAGCAGATAAATGCCCTCCTGGAAGAAAAACAGGAGGAGGTCCAGCAGCAGAGTGAAGAATTATCAGCCCAGGCTGACCACCTGCGCCTTATAAACCAGGAACTGGAAAAGCTTTCCGTAGCAGTAAGTGAGACAGATAATGTTGTCATTATCATGGATGCAGACGGGAATTTCGAATGGGTTAACAACAGTTTCACAAGGGTGTATGGATATACGCTGGAACAGTTCATTAAAGAGAGAGGGAAAAACATTCTGCAGGGAAGTCACCATCCAAAAATAGAGGATATACTTGCCAAATGCCGCGAATCAGGTAAGACCATCAGATATCAGACAGAAACAAGGGATAAGGATGGCAATGCCATCTGGACACAATCAACCCTTACACCGCTATTGAATGCTGATGAGCAGATCATCCGTTTCATAGCCGTCGACACTGATATCACGGCCATAAAGAAGGCCCAGGAGATGATCAATGCCCAGAAAGCTGAGATCGAGTTGCAGCGTGACCAGCTGGAAAAAGCAAATATCACAAAGGATAAATTCTTTTCCATCATTGCCCATGACCTGAAGAATCCCTTCCATTCCATAATGGGTTTTACCGACCTGCTGATTAAAAACTTCAATGATTTTGAAGATACAAAGAAGCAGGAATTCCTGGGACTGATCAATGAATCCTCGCAATATGCAAACAATTTGCTGGATAATCTTCTGCACTGGTCCCGGACCCAGACAGACAGAATTAAATACAGTCCCATTAAATTTGACCTGCATTCCCTGGTAAACGAAATCCAGCTTTTGCTGCATGGGAATGCCGAAAAAAAACAACTCGCACTGTTAAACCTTGTACCCGAGGCATCCTATGTTTATGCTGACAGGAACATGATTCATACCGTTTTGCGCAACCTGGTGAGCAATTCCATCAAATTCACACCCGAAGAGGGAACCATATCGGTTGAAGCAGTACCTGAGGAGGATTTTATTCACGTGAGCGTGAAGGATAACGGTGTTGGCATCCCCCTGGATAAACAGGGTAAATTATTCAGTTTTGGAGAGTTCCATTCAACTTCAGGGACCGCCGGAGAACCAGGTACCGGCCTGGGATTGATCATCTGTTTCGAATTCATTAAAAAACATGAGGGTGAACTCAGTTTTTATTCAGAATCAGGGAAAGGAACAACTTTTACCTTCAGCCTGCCCTGTCAGGAACCATCCATAAGCATGTGACGCTGAAAACAACCCTTTCATCCACCTCCTTTAATTCCCCGCTTTGCAAAAATTCTTTTATTTCTTACTTTTATTCCTGTCCGGGAAAAATAAGATGCCTATTACCACCCGTTGGAACATCACAGTAAATATTTAGGCCGTTCAAACAAGAAATTATGATATTACTTGGATATGATATTGGAAGCTCCTCCGTGAAAGCCAGCATCATTGATGCAGAAACGGCTTCAGTTATTGCATCAGCCTTCCAGCCCAAACAGGAAATGCTCATCAATGCCCCGAAAACAGGCTGGGCAGAACAGGATCCCGAGACCTGGTGGGAAAATCTGAAACTAGCAACCGGCGATGTCCTTCAGAAAGCTGAAATTGATCCGGACTTGATTGGAGCCATCGGTATATCATACCAGATGCATGGCCTCGTGATCGTTGACAAAGATTATAATGTACTGAGACCTTCCATCATCTGGTGTGACAGCAGGGCCGTCGAAATTGGCGAGAAAGCCTTCAAAGAACTTGGCAACCAGCGCTGCCTGAGCAGCCTGCTGAATTCCCCGGGAAATTTTACAGCCTCAAAACTCAAATGGGTCCAGGAAAACGAGCCCGAAATCTATGAGAAGATCCATAAGATCATGCTCCCCGGAGATTATATTGCCTTCCGTTTGACAGGTATGGCCATGACCACCATTTCAGGCTTATCAGAAGGCATATTCTGGAATTTCGAGGAAAGCAAACTCGCAGATTTTTTACTCGATCACTATGGGATCAGCCAGGATCTGATACCCGAAATTGTCCCTACATTTTCAGAACAGGGGAGACTGGGACCTGGTGTAGCGGCAGAATTGGGACTGAAATCAGGTATTCCGGTAACATACAGGGCCGGGGACCAGCCGAACAACGCCTTTTCCCTGAATGTATTAAATCCTGGGGAAATTGCCGCCACTGCGGGAACATCGGGTGTGGTATATGGTGTCAGCGACGAGATCACCTATGATCCTGAATCAAGGGTCAATACCTTCGCCCATGTCAACCATGAAAAAGGCCGGCCCAGGCTGGGAGTACTGCTCTGCATCAACGGCACTGGCATTTTGTATAGCTGGCTTAAAAAAAATCTAGGAACCGCAGGGACTGATTACGATCAACTGAACAAGATGGCCGGAGATATACCTGCAGGAGCGAAAGGGCTGACTATTCTGCCTTTTGGCAATGGGGCCGAACGCATGTTGAACAATAAGGATCTTGGCTGTACCATTGCCAACCTGAATTTTAACATCCATTCAGATGCCCATATTATAAGGGCTGCCCAGGAAGGGGTTGTTTTTGCCTTTCATTATGGGATGGAGATCATGAAAAACACAGGTATCCAGCCCGCTGTAATCAGGGCCGGTCATGCCAATATGTTCCTGAGTCCGGTATTCCGGGAATCCCTGTCCGGATTGACAGGTGCAGTCATCGAACTTTATGACACCGACGGGGCCCAGGGTGCCGCCATAGGTGCGGGTGTTGGAAGTGGACATTACCCCGGGTTTAAAAGCGCATTCAGCAACCTAAAGAAGATCAAGGTTATAGAACCGGATACTTCCGGACAGGAATCCTATCAGGAAGCATATCAAACCTGGCAATCTGAATTGCTGAGAAGGCTGGCATGACTTTTCGTCTTTAATATTAAATTATATCACAATCTATAATCATTCAACTATGGAATATTTAACCGGAGATAAGGAATTCTTCCCAGGCATTGGGAAAATCAAATTTGAAGGAAAAGCATCAAAAAATCCCCTGGCTTTCAAATACTATGATGAAAACCAGGCAGTTGGCGGTAAAAGCTTAAAGGATCATTTCCGCTTTGCCGTTGCTTACTGGCATACCCTGACAGGTACGGGCGGTGACCCGTTCGGTCCAGGAACAAAAGAATTTCCCTGGGCGCAACAGTCAGACCCCATCCTGAAAGCCAAAGACAAGATGGACGCAGCCTTCGAATTCACATCGAAAATGGGTATCCCTTTCTACTGTTTCCACGATTATGATATTGCGGATGAAGCTGATTCTATACCCGAATCAGAAAAGCGCCTGCAAACCATGGTGGATTATGCCAAGGCCAAACAGGCCGCATCCGGGATCAAGCTTCTCTGGGGCACTGCCAACCTGTTTTCTCATAAAAGATATATGAACGGTGCTGCAACCAATCCGGATTTCTCCGTGATCCCATGGGCGGGCACCCAGGTTAAAAATGCCCTTGATGCCACCATTGAACTGGGCGGGGAGAATTATGTCTTCTGGGGTGGCCGTGAAGGTTATATGTCCCTCCTGAACACAGATATGAAAAGGGAACTGGACCACATGGCCCAATTCCTGACCATGGCCAGGGATTACGCCAGGAAACAGGGATTTAAGGGAACCTTCCTGGTGGAACCCAAGCCCATGGAGCCGACCAAGCACCAATATGATTTTGACGCTGCCACCGTGATCGGCTTCCTGAATAAATACGGCCTTGCGGGGGATTTCAAGCTGAACGTCGAAGTGAACCATGCAACACTGGCGGGACATACATTCCAGCACGATTTACAGGTGGCAGCGGATGCTGGGCTGCTTGGCAGCATTGATGCCAACCGGGGAGATTATCAGAACGGCTGGGATACAGACCAGTTCCCCATCAACATCTACGAGCTTGTGGAATCCATGCTTGTCATTCTCGATATGGGCGGATTCAAGACCGGTGGCGTGAATTTCGATGCCAAAACCCGCAGGAACTCCACAGACCTGGAAGACATTTTCATAGCGCACATTGCAGCCATGGATGCATTTTCACGTGCTTTGATCGTTGCCGACAAGGTCAGGACGGATTCGGATTTCCTGAAGATGCGCAAAGAAAGATATGCATCATTCGACAGCGGGGATGGAGCTGCCTTCGAAGTAGGGAAACTGAGCCTTGAGGATTTGAGGGAGCTGGCCATTAAGATGGGTGAGCCAAAGCAGATCAGCGGCAAGCAGGAACTCTACGAATCCATCATCAATCAGTATATATAAGGTTTGGAGCTAATAGTTTGGACCTATTAGCTCCAAACCTTAAAGCTGTTACATCCAGACGATAGCCATTGGTTCGTTGCTAAAAAACAAAGTAGAAGTTTGGAACCTTTTTGCTGGAAAAAAGTAGATTTCTCAGCCTTAATTCCTGTAAATCAAACAATTGATATATTGTAAGTTTGGAACTAATCGGGACAAACACTTCAAATAGTTTGGACCTATTAGTTCCAAACTTACAACAGTGTCGGAACAGGAACACCATACATGAATTTCAGACTGTCCAGCTCCTTTTTCAGTTCGGGAATGATCTCCTGGTAGGCCGGATCATCAAATATGCTCTTCATTTCATCTGGATCTTTTTCCAGGTCGTACAGCTCCCATTCACCAAGGTTATAGAAATGCATCAGTTTAAATGACTTGGTGGCAATTCCCTCATGTTTTCTCACGGAATGGGCACCCGGAAATTCATAATAATGGTAATAGAGGCTGTTTCGCCAGGTACTGGGGGTATTGCCATGCAATAAGGGCACAAGGCTTTCTCCCTGCATTTCATCCGGGGCATCAGCTCCGGCAATTGCAAGGAAGGTCTGTGCAAAATCAAGATTGGAAACCAGATCATCGTTCACCTGCCCTGATCCGGTCACACCTGGCCAGCGAACTATCAGCGGAGTACGCAATGATTCCTCATACATAAAACGCTTATCGAACCATCCGTGTTCTCCCAGATAGAATCCCTGGTCGGAATTATAGATCACGATGGTATTCTCTGCCAGTTCACTCGTTTCAAGGTAATCCAACACACGGCCGACATTCTCGTCAATGGACTGGATACAGGCCAGGTAGTCACGCATGTATCGCTGGTATTTCCACCTGACCATCTCCTTGCCGGTCAGGTTTCCCTTGAGATACGCTTCACGGATAGGTTCATAAACAGCATCCCACAGCGCACGCTGGTCTTCCGCCAATCGCCCGGAGAACCTTTCTTTACCCTGATCTTCTTCATCCACCCATACTTTCAGGTCATAATCCAGACGCATGGTTCGGTCTATGGTCATATCCTGCTCCTTCGCTGCCGTGCCGCGTCCCTGGTAATCATCAAATAAATTACCCGGCTCTGGAAATATGACATCCTCGAACATGCCCAGCTGTCCTGGACCTGGTTCCCATCGCCTGTGCGGTGCCTTGTGCTGCAACATCAGCATAAATGGTTTGGTCTTATCCCTTTTTTCCTGCAACCATTCAAGGGCTTTGTCGGTAATTACCTCTGTGACATATCCCTTCACCCTGATGATTCCTTCCGGCGTCCTGAAGTCCGGATTATAATAATGGCCCTGGCCAGGAAGGACCTCCCAGAAATCAAACCCCATGGGCGTGGTCTTGAGGTGCCATTTCCCAACGATGGCAGTCTGGTAGCCGCTGGCCTGCAGGATCAGTGGAAAGGTTACCATGGTAGAGTCAAATCGTTCACGGTTGGTAAGGACCCCGTTCAAATGGCTGTGCTTCCCTGTAAGGATGGTAGCCCTGGAGGGAGCACAGATGGAATTGGTAACATAGCACCTGTCAAAACGCATACCCTCAGCAGCAATACGATCGATATTAGGGGTTGGTGCGTACTTTCCGATCTCAAAATCATAGGCGCTAACCGCCTGATAGGCATGATCATCTGAAAATATAAAAAGGATATTGGGCTTTTCAGCAACCCGCCCTGTACAGGCATAAAAGCTGGTGACAAATGTCAACAGTACAAGACCATTGACAAGACTTTTCATTCCAGGATTCATAGTTCAATAGGATTTTGGATTAAATATACATGGCCAGGTGTTGGACGCTATTCTGACTGGATGCTTGCATCTGCAGCCCTCCTTGTCTCCCGCTGCTCCGATATGAGGGAGCGGATTGGAGAGAAGATGCGTTCGATGAGTACACGGTCGTCCGTGATGATCTCCGCGCGCCCAAGCATCTCCTGCTTAAAGGGTATCTCGCTATCATAATATGTGGTCAGCCCATCCGGCAGTTCAACCTCCACTTTATAGAGCTTGTCATCGGGGACCTGGCTGATGGTCCGGATGATCCCCTTCACCATTCCGTATTCAAGGTGGGGAAAGTTGGCGAACTGGATATTTACGGTGTGTCCGATCTCAACCTTGCCCGATCCTTCCATGGGAAGGTCTATCCTGCCGATGATCTCTCCCTGGTTGGCAGGGATAATGGTCATCACTTTGTCATTTGTCCTGACATTTTGGGTTTCACTCCAGTATCCAATGAAACTTACAATTCCGTCTATAGGTGCCTTGAGCAGGTATTTTTGCTCCCATATGTCGATCTGTCCGATCAGTTTTTCAAATGCCTCCCGGACATCCGTTTGCATCTTTTCTCTTTCCTCCTGTTCCCTGAGTTGAAGCTCAAGTACCTCCTGGCCCAGTTTTGATATCTCGATCTCGTTGGAAGACATTTTCAACCTGGATTCTTCATACTTCAACTGGGCTGACAGCATGTTCTTTTCCGAGTTCTCCAGATCTGCATCTGCACTGAAACCCTCGGCATGTAACTTAGCATCCCGGCTATATTGCCGTTGAGCCAATTGATACTCTTTCATGAGAATGCTAACCTGCTCCCTCAGCCTGTTGTTATGAATTTCATACCTCCTGATCTCGTCCTGTTTTGACTCAATTGTTCTGCCATGGTAATCCAGTTCCAGGAACCTGAAATAATCATCATATGCATTGATGAATTCTGCATATGTCGACTGGATCTCTCCCAGTGTATAGGTATTCGTCAATGGGATATATTCACCCTTTTCAAGGTTGACAATGATGGTCCGGATCTCTTCGATGTCATAACGAAGACTGATCACATCCGAATACTCTGCCGGATTCTCAATAACTGCCAGGGGGGTGTTGATCTTCACAAACTGGCTGTCATCGACAAAAATCCTTTCAATCTGGCCATCTGTCCTGGCTATCAGGTTGGCAGGGGGATTTTCGGTAGTGACCAGGATCTCTGCCCGTTTGATGTCCGGGTATCTGAAAATCATACTTCCTGCAATGATGACCAGAATGGTGGCCAGGATGACCACGGTACCCCAGCGAACGATCCAGGAGGGTACCTGTCCCAGGATATCCTGTACCTCCTCGCTTCTGATCTCAATCTTTTGGTCTTTCTTTTCTTCCATGGCTGTTATTCTGAACCAAGTTCAAGCTGATTTTTGACCAGTTCATAGTAATTTCCTTTCTTTTTAATCAGATCATCATGTTTCCCTATCTCGGCAATCTTTCCTTTGTCGAGAACCACGATCTGGTCTGCATTCCTAACCGTACTCAGGCGATGGGCAACCACTACTACGGTCCGCCCCCTGAAGAAATCCTGCAGGTTGTCAATGATCACCTTTTCATTTTCTGCATCCAGGGAAGAGGTTCCCTCATCGATGAACAGGAATTCAGGCTGCTTATAAATTGCACGGGCAATCAGGATGCGCTGTTTTTCACCCCCGCTGAGTGATTGTCCGCCGGTCCCCACCTTCGTATTGTAACCCACCGGGAGAGATTCTATGTAATTCTTGATATTCGCCATTTTAACGGCTGCCAACAGCCTGTCAGGGTCTACGTATTCTTCCCCCAGGGATATATTCCTGGCGATGGTATCGGAAAAGATATATCCGTCCTGCATGACCACGCCACATCTTCGCCTCCAGGCCTGCTGGCTGAGGGATTGCAGGTTTGTATCCCCCACCCTGATCTCCCCTTCTAACGTTGGATAAAAGGCCAGGAGCAGTTTGACCAGGGTGGTTTTCCCGCTGCCGCTTACACCGACGACGGCCGTTACACTGTCCGCCGGGATCTCCAGGTTCACGCCATCCAGCACCTTCCTGGAATGGGGACCTTCATACTGGAAAGACAGATTACTGATACCCAGTGTCTTACTTTCGGGCATAACGATCATATCCCCAAGGTCTTCCTTCTCCTCATTTTCCTCTTTGTGGATCTCTCCCAGCCTCTCCATACTGATCTTTGCATCCTGGGTCACATGCATGAAATTGATCATCTGCTCAATGGGACTGTTGAGTTGTCCCAGTATATAGGAAACAGCAAGCATCATACCCAGGGTCATATCGCCGTGGATAACAGCAGTGGCTGCCAGGAAGGTGATCAGTATGTTCTTGGTCTCATTGATAAATACCCCGCCTGCTTCCTGGTACTGGGTAAGGGCAAGTGATTTGATATTGACCTTGAAAAGGGATCCCTGGATATTCTCCCATTCCCAGCGTTTCTGGCGCTCGGCATGATAGAGTTTTATGTCCTGCACCCCATAGATCAGCTGGATCAGTTTGCTCTGGTTATCCGCCAGGTTTGAAAAACGTTTGAAATCAAGTTCCCGGCGTTTGCGCATAAAGATACTTAACCATAGGAAATACAGGAAGCTCCCGAACACAAACAATAAAAGGATCTTCCAGCTATAGATGGCCAGTACGATACCGAATATCAAAAGGTTCACCAGGGAAAACATGATATTCAGGGAAGATGTGGTAAGAAAATGTTCTATCCTTCGGTGATCTCCGATCCGCTGGAGGATATCACCGATGAGCTTGATATCAAAAAACCCAAGAGGCAGTTTCATCAGCTTGATAAGGAAATCCGAGATCAGCGATATATTCATCCTGGTGCTCAGGTGCAGGAGGATCCAGCCCCGTATAAAATCCACCGACATCCGGCTGATGAACAGGACCAGCTGGGCGATCAGGATCAGGTAAATGAAATTTATATCATTGTTGTTGATCCCGACATCCACAATGGATTGTGTGAGGAATGGAAAGATGAGTTGAAGGATGCTTCCAAGCAGCATCCCGAGGATCAGCTGGACGATGTATTTCCGGTGGGGCTTAAGATAGGATACGAGGAAACGGAAACTGGATTTGTCGACAACCTCCCCTTCTTCGGCATAGAAATCAGGTGTAGTTTCGAGCAGCAGGGCCAGGCCTTTCTTTTCCCCGTCCTGCTGCTTACTGATCCAGTTCTTCAGGAATTCCTTTTTGGTATATTTCACCAGTCCGAATGCCGGATCGGCAACGAATACAGTATCCTTGGATACCTTATAAACCACAACGAAGTGATTCTGTTTCCAGTGAACCACCAGCGGCAAGGGTGCCGTGGAGAAGAGTTTCTCGGGAGTGAGGGAGACCCCCATGGTCCTGAATCCAATGGATTCTGCCGCCTCGGAGATACCCATCATGGAAACCCCGTCCCTTGACAGATAACTCTTTTCACGCAGGGTCTGGAGTGAATAGGACTTCCCGTAGAACTTGGCAATCATACGCAGGCATGAAGGCCCGCAATCCATCGCATCTAATTGCTTATAGAATGGGAATGACGCCATGTAGAGGGATGCTTTGGGTTAAAAATAACAAAATCTTAAGAGAATCACTGTTTTATGCCGGTAAAATGAAATCACTGCAGGTCACGCAGGAGCATGCTGGCATCCTTCCTGAAGGGTGAATCGCTTTCTTTCAGCAGCATCAGCTGTTCCTTCGAATATTCGGCTTGCCCTGTCTTGAGATAGCAAAGCGCCAGGTACCACCTGGTGGCCGGTATCAGTTCCCCTTGGGCATCTTCCAGGAGTGTCTGGAATTTTTCAATGGCCTTGTCAGTAAGGTTTAGATGCATATAGGTATGGCCGGCATAAAATAGTGAATACTCCCTGAGACCAGTGCTGTCCGCCAGCATTTCAAACAGGATAATGGCCCGTTCATAGTCACCTGCCTCATACACCTTCATGGCAAATAGCAGGTCATCGTCTGTCCTCGACAGCTCATTCATTTCCCCGGTCATTGGAAACTCCTTATAATATTCTGCATAAAGATCCCTTGCCGGTTTACTCCTGAATGGCCTGAATATGAGGATAGACAAAATAACAGCAAGGACTACGATAGCGGCGGCCCTGAACCAGATACGCCTGATTTGCCTGATGTTCGGCCGGTCGGCCTCAGGCTCAGCTCCAGCAGTATCATGTCGATCCTTTTCTTTTCTTATTTCAAAAGCCTTTCCGGCCGCTTTTATTGTCTCATTGACTTCTTCAGGGATCAGATCTTTCCCGCCTTCCTTAAAATCATTCACAGCCTGCTTGATCTCCTGCCTGGTCTCCTGGTCAAGTCTTACTTCAGGATCATCTGCTTTACCCGCAGCTTTACCGGCCAGCTTCTGGATCTTCCTGAGCTGCTCCACCCTGTCAGCCAGCCCGGTATTCGAGGATATTGCTTCTTCGAATCGCAGCTTCTCATCTTCCGGCATTTCCCCGTCGAGATACCTGATTATGTTTTTATCATCGATCATCTGTAATCTCTTTAAATTTTGGGTCTTTCCTGATCCTGTTATAAAGGCTTTGCTTACACCTGTATTTACGGTCCGATGTGTAGTGCTCACTGCTGTATCCGAAAATCCGCTGGATTTCAGCAAGGGGAACTTTACCAAAATGCAGTTGCAGTAATTTCTGGCAATCCTTGCTCAGCTGCCTGAAATGATGCTCGTACAAGGCCAGTAATTTCTCTTCCAGTTCCCTGTCAATGGCATCTTCTTCTGAGACTGAATCCAGCCTTGAATCCTCCACCAGATGATATTTACCTCTCCTCATATCATGCATCCATATGTTTTTACAGACAGCCAGCAGGTATGTTGAGAATGCGCAGGTCAGTTTCAGGCCTTTCTGATGGACCTTCTGGTATATCACCAGGATAGCTTCCTGGAACACATCCTTGATATGCTCCGGGTTACCGCCCCTTACTATGAGGAATCCCTCCACTTTTCCATAAAACCGATCATAGATATAATCCATCACCTTTCGGTCATTTTGAGAAATTCCCTCGATGATCTGTTCATCGGTATATTGCTCCATCGCCGGCTGGGATAAGAAAAGGCAAAATAAATATAGTAAAATGGCAGAATGGAATTATGAAAATTCTTATTTAATTTGCTTTCCCATTTGTTCAAAATTCGAGGAAATGTATAAAACCAGATATCTGCTGATTTTTTTTCTGCTATTCCCGGTATTGCTTGCCGGGCAGGAAATTGCTCAGTGGAGGGGACCGGAACGCAGTGGGGTCTATCCCGTGGAGGGACTGCTGGATCAATGGCCTGAAGGGGGACCTGCACAATTGTGGAGCATGGAGGGGATCGGGAAAGGCTTTTCATCCGTATCAGTGAAGGATGGGACCATATATGCCACAGGCATCAAGGACAGTATTGAATACCTGACAGCTATCCACCAGGAGAACGGCCACATGCTATGGCAAATCCCATACGGCCTTTCCACCCTCCGTTCTTTCAAGGATACCCGCTGTACACCGACCATTGAAGAAGACAGGGCCTATATTGTCAGCGGCCGCGGGGAAGTCGTTTGCGTGAATCTGTCTCAGCAAAAAATCGCATGGTATGCCGATGCGTATCATCATTTCGAGGGACAATTTGCGAGATGGGAGATTGCCGAATCACCCCTGCTGGTCGATAACAAAGTTATCTATACGCCCGGGGGACATAAAACCACTATGGTTGCGCTGGATAAGCACACCGGAGAGACCATCTGGACAAGCGAGACCATCCATGATACCACCGCCTATGTTTCTCCCATCCTGGTTGAAAGAGGGGATCATAAGATCGTCATCAACATACTTAGAAATTACCTGATAGGGGTAAACGCAGAGAATGGGAAGATCATGTGGAGCTATCTTTACAGCGAACTTGATAAACCTACCCAGCATCCCGAATCTCCCCATATCAATACGATCAGTCCCCTGTACAAGGAAGGCCGGCTCTTTATCACCAGCGGTTACGATCATACCTCGGCCATGTTCGGGCTTTCCACTGATGGCGAGGAAATCAACCTGCTCTGGAGACAGCCTGTCCTGGATACACACCATGGAGGGGTAGTTCTGCTGGACGGGTATATTTACGGTTCCACATGGATCAACAACAGCCAGGGGAACTGGGCATGCGTTGACTGGGAATCAGGAAAGATCATGTATGAGAAAGAATGGAACAACAAGGGTTCCATCGTTGCTGCCGATGGCAAACTTTTCGTTTATGAGGAAAAAAGGGGCTTTGTCGGACTGGTCAGACCAGGTCCGGATGATTTCCATGTAACAAGCTCCTTCCAGCACAAGCATGGCAGCGGTCCGCACTGGGCGCACCCCACCATCAGCAAGGGGGTTCTGTACATAAGGCATGGGGAAACGCTGACTGCCTATAACATCAGCAGGTAATTTCAGTCACCGCCTTCAGACCAATCCGGGAACAGTAATGTTTGAATAATTTGTAAATTGTAACGCGTCTTTAAAAATAAATAGCATAAATCACATGGCTGAGATCCTGGATAATCTGTCGGAGTTTTTCGGGAAATCCACCGTGAAACACGGATTCATTGTGATCCTCATCCTGTTATCTTCCTTCATACTTTCAAGGATCCTGAAGATCATCCTTAAAAGGGCCATCAATCTGGCTTCGAAAAAACTCCAGGTCGAACCGACACAATACAACTTCCTCTATTATGCCATGAACCTGATGATCATCCTGGCAGCCCTGATACTGGTTTTTTACAGCATACCCGGACTGAGATCCCTGGGCATTACCCTGTTTGCCAGTGCAGGTTTCATCACCGCCATCCTTCTGTTTGCCTCCCAGCAGGCCCTGTCAAATATCATCAGCGGAGTTTTCATCATCGCTTCCAAACCTTTCCGTGTAAACGACATCATAAAGGTCGGTGACCAGCGGCTTGGAAGGGTCGAGGATATCACCCTGAGGCACACGGTGATCCGGGATTTTGAAAACCGCCGGATCGTCATTCCCAATGCGGTTATCAATGCAGAGATCATCATTAATTCTTCGATCACCGATGAGCTGATATGTAATTTTGTGGACTTCGGCATAAGTTATGATTCAGATGTGGACAAGGCCATGGAGATCATCGCCAGGGCAGCTGTGTCACACCCCAACTTTATTGATCACCGCACCAAAGAAGATATAAACCTAGGAGTCCCTGAAGTACGCGTCAGGGTGATCGGTTTTGGGGATTCCTCCGTCAATCTGAGAGCCTATGTCTGGACCGCTGACCATTCAGCCGGTTTTGTCCTCAAAACGGATCTTTTTAAATCGGTCAAGGAGATCTTTGACCGGGAAGGGATTGAGATCCCGTTTCCCTACCGGACATTGGTGTTCAAGAATCCACCGGAATCCGGTCAACCAAAATAAAACAACATGCCACCCATGTCCAGATTCATACATTTGAAAACCAGGTCCAAAGGAAGTGCGCCAGGATCATTGATCTTTGTTGGAGACATAAAACAGGAGCAGGTCCGGATCCGGGTCATGCATTTTGATTCCAACGAGCTTGTTGAGCAGGATTGTACTTCCGTGGCCGAAGCATTTGAATTTATCGGGAAAAGGACCATGACCTGGATCAATATTGATGGCATTCATGATGCCGGGATCATCCAGGAGGTCGGTTCAAGGCTCGAGGTCAGCAGCCTGATCCTGGAAGATATCATGAACACAGAACATCGCCCGAAGTTTGAAGAATCGGGCTCGATTGTATTCATGATCATCAAACTGCTGAACCACAGCAGCGATGACGGAACAACGGCTGCCGAGCAGCTCAGCCTGCTGATTGGCAAGGGGGTACTTGTCACATTCCAGGAGAGGGTGGGCACCCATTTTGAACCGGTCAGGGAACGCATTCGCAACACCCAGAACAAGGCACGGCTCATCCACCCGGATTACCTTGCCTATGCCCTGCTGGACTGTGCCGTGGACAATTATATGGAAATCATCGCCACGGCAGGGAGGGATATTGAATCCCTTGACCAGGAGGTCATCCATTCCCCGAAGAAGGAAACACCTGGCAGCATTTACCATTACCGTACAAACCTGAATTACCTGCACAAATCCATCCGTCCCATGAAGGAGATCTGCATTGCTTTTGTAAGATCTGATTCCCCCATGATGCAGGATATGACACGCAGTTACATCAGGGATCTGTCCGAGCATGTGGAAATAACCCTGGAATTCATTGAGTTTTACCAGGTCATGATCATGGACCTGTACAATATGTATAACGCGAGCATTTCCAACCGGGCAAACGAGATCATGAAAACCCTGACCATTTTTGCATCCGTGTTTATTCCCCTTACCTTTGTCGCAGGCATTTACGGGATGAATTTTGAAACGATGCCAGAACTGGGTTGGAAATGGGGATACCCTTACTTCTGGGTCATCATCCTCCTGGTCGGCAGTGGCTTCCTGCTATATTTTAAAAGGCGGAAATGGTTTTGATGCTGACAGTCTTCCGGATGGATGATCATTCTCCCGAAACTGCGACCAGGTAGCTGGCCGTACGGAAGTATAGAGTGCCTTTTGATATGGCCGGAGTGGCCATGCAGATATCGTCCATATTGTTAACAGCCAGTCGTTTATATTCCGGACCGGCCTTCACCACGTATACATTCCCGTTCTCTGAAGTGAAATACAGTTTCCCGTCAGAGGCGATTCCGGAGGCCGTAACCCCGCCGCTGATCCCGAGGCTTTCCTTGTACAACATCTCCCCGGTGGTTGCATGAAAACAGCTCAGTGAGCCATTGCCCTGCAGATTATATAGATATTCCCCATAGATCAGCGGGGTTTGCATGTAAGCACCACCCCTTTTGATGCTCCAGACGATGAATTCATTCGTGGTGCTACCCTCGTCCAGGGTGATATCACCTTTTGCTTCGGGTCTGACCACATAGATGGGTGAGTACCTGCCATGTGCATTGTTCAGGTAGATCAGGTCGTGGGCTATGACCGGTGTGGGAACCGGGGCGTCACCTCCTCCGCTCATTTTCCAGATTTCCTGTCCCGTTTCAAAATCATATCCTCCCATATGCATGAAACCGTTGACGATGATCTGTGTCCTGCCATTTTTCAAATAAACGGCCGGCGTACACCAGGTCGAAACTTCTTCCCTGGGTGTCCGCCATATTTCCGTCCCGGTTTCGATATCGAAAAGAACCAGAAAATCCTCGCCGGTAACATCGCACTGGATAATGATCTTTCCCAGGTGGATCAACGGGGAGCTGCCTACCCCCCATTCCACCTCCGGGTCGGTATAGGGTCCCGCATTGATCACACCGAGGTCCTTTTTCCATAACAGTTTCCCCTCGAAATCATAGCAATAAAGTCCCTCGCTGCCAAAATATACCACCAGGTGCTTACCATCTGCAGCAGGGGTACAATTGGCATGGGACGACTTGGTATGCCGTCTGGTTTTGGGGACACCTACATGGGAGTTTTGGTCCCATATGACCTCCCCGGTATTTTTATCCAGGCAGTAAACTTTAAACTCGTGGATGGATTCATCATCCACCATGTCAATATCACCATACAAGCCTACTTTCAGGTAATCTTCCCCCGATCCGCTTACAGCTGTAGTGACGAATAAATAATCATCCCAGATCACGGGACATGAATGTCCCAATCCGGGGATCTTCGTTCTCCACTTGATGTTTCTGCCTGATTCTGCATCCCATTCAACAGGCGTGTTGGCACTGTCAAGAATACCGGTGGCATAAGGACCCCGGAACCCGGGCCATTGTTCCATGCAATCTCCCTGACCCGCCGATTCAGCAATGAGCAAGATTGACAGGAGAACACAGGAAATGAGAATGCGGGGGGTCATTTTGCAGGGATTATTTGATCTTATAAGCCATTAAAACGTCACCATGTCTTACAAACAGCCGTCCGTCATTGATCACCGGATGCGCCCAGTGCTGACCGGAGCCCATGCTTATCCTGGTTTTGCCGGTTACCTTGAATTCATTTGGATCCGCCGGAACCAGTGCAAGTTCCCCGCGCTGGCTGTAACAGAACAAAAGGCCATCAGCCGAGATCACTACTCCGTTACCGATGCTGGTGGACTCATACATTTGTTTCCCGGTCTGCCAGTCAAGGCATTTCCAGCTGCGTCCGTAGTCTCCTGACCCGTAAATATAACCATCGATAAGGACGGCACCCCCCATCCGGCTGTCCAAGGATTTCTCGGTCCACTTGGTCCTGACCCTGTTTCCCCTGCCGTCGAGCTCGAACATTACACCACCCCGTCCGTAGCCACTGAAACAGAATACTGCCCCGTCATGATAGATGGGTGTATTGGCGTGTACCGCGAACTGGTTGGTATGGTTTTGTGACCATAACAGCTTCCCGTCGGAAGCATCAATTCCAAGGATGTTACTCGCTGTATGCGTCACGAGGATCTTTGCCGCCGGCAATTTAACGAGCAGTGGGGTACAGTAGGCAGAAGGATTGCCTTTCCCCCTGCTTGACCATTGAACATTGCCGGTAAAACGGTCCAGTGCCACCACGTTGTCCTTTGATCCTCCGGGGGTACAGTACACCGTATTTCCATCCACCATAAGGGTTTCTGTGGCCCCCCAGGTAATGTTTCTTCCGTCCAGATCACTGAAAAGGTTCTTTGACCATTGAATCCTTCCATCTTCGGCATTCATACAGACCACCTTCCCCTGGCCGCTGAAAACATAGATCAGGTCTCCGGCAACGGTGGGAGATGAACGGGAACCCGGGTAACTTTCATGCCAATCCTCACCATAGGGAAACCTGTCAATCATCTTACCATCCGTGCTCAGTACAAAGACATGCCCTGTTCTGTTTATCATTCCGGTAACATAAATTTTCCCATTGGCAAAAACAGGTGACGAATGTCCCTGTCCCAGTCCATCTGCATGCCACACCATCTCGGGACCTTCTGCCGGCCATTCCCTCAAAAGGCCCTGGTCAGGGTAGATCCCGTTCCCCCCGGGTCCTCTCCACCTGGTGGCCTCCTGGGCTGAGGTAAGTGTACTTATGGTGATTAATAAAGCAATCCAGATCTTTCTCATTTCTGTCCTATTTTTTTTCAATGATTATTTGATTTTAAAGACCATCAGCACATTCCCATGCCTAAGCAACAGCCGTCCCTTATTGATCACAGGATGTGCCCAATGCTCACCGGTTCCCATGGTTATCTTTGCCATACCGGTTACCCTGAAGGCCGACGGATCGGCAGGTACCAGTGCCAGTTCTCCTCTCTGGCTGTAACAAAAGAGCATGCCGTCAGCATAGATCACCGTACCATTCCCTACATCCGTGGATTCGAAAAGTTGTTCCCCTGTCTTCCAATCAATTGCCTTCCAGCTGCGGTTATTATCCCCTGAACCATAGATGGTTCCATCTACCATGACGGCACCCCCGATTTTATTGTCAAGGGTGGGATCAAACCATTTCTGTCCAAGTAATCTGCCTTCGCTGTCAAGGCTCAGCATGGCACCACCGTGACCATATCCGCTGAAGCAATAGAGTCCGCCGTTATAATAGATCGGTGTATTTGGGTGAATGTTCCGCGAATTTGCGTAAGGATGGGACCATAAAAGCTGGCCGTCCGATGCCCTGACGGCCAGTACATGGCTGTTTGTCATGGTGAACAGGATCTTTCCTGAAGGAAAATCCACCAGCAGGGGTGTGCAGTAGGCTGAAAGGCTCCCTTCCCCGGCACATTTCCATATCAGGTCCCCCGAATGCCTGTCCATGGCAACCAGATTGTATTCGG
>Ga0111175_1066_pt1 | contig 20097 bp, 15 predicted proteins | sample DeeMarSWOR324_28_FD_80228 | JGI IMG/M metagenome (GOLD analysis project Ga0111175, IMG submission 80228) | Bacteroides sp. SM23_62
TGTTGGGTGTCTTGGCGGGTCCGGTGTTCCAATCAATCGGGTTCATTATTTCCCTGTCGAGTTCGGCGCCTTTGCGATATTCAATGAATGTCCCTGCCTGTCTTTTGGCAGCGATACCCTCCAGGATGGTGGACATATCCCCGCTCACACCAAAGTAATTGCCCAGCATTACATCCAGGTTGGTGGCATTGGGTCCGGTAACATATACCCTTTCGGTTTTATCAGAAAGGGGGAGTACCCCGTTATTTTTAAGCAACACAACGCATTTCTGTGCTGCTTCCCGGGCCAGTGCCTTGTGCTCGGGACAATTCACCACATCTGTGGAGATTTTTGTGAAAGGAACCATATCGTAGGGATCGAACAAACCCAGCTTGAATCGTGTACGGAGCAGGTAAGCCAGGGAGGCATCAATCTCCTGTTCGGTTACCAGTCCCCTTTCAACCGCTTCCAGCAAGAATGGATAAGTGTTACCGCAGTTGAGGTTGACACCGTTCTTTAATGCCATGGCTGCAGCCTCTGCACCGTCGGCGACCAGCCTGTGTCCCCCGTAGAGATCTCCCAGGGCCCCGCAGTCAGATAATATATGTCCCTTGAATCCCCATTCATCACGGAGGATGTCCAGCAGCAGGGTATTGCTTCCGCAACATGCTTCATCGTTGGTCCGGTTATAGGCACACATGATGGACTCTACACCTGCATCGACCAGGGCCTTAAATGCATAGAGGTAGGTTTCATGCAGGTCTTTCTGGCTTGTGATGGCATTGAACTCGTGGCGGAGCCCTTCGGGACCACTATGTACGACGTAGTGTTTTCCGCATGCACCTGCCTTTAAATATTTCGGGTGGTCACCCTGTATCCCTTTCACCAGCGAGACACCGATCTGGGATGTCAGGAAAGGATCTTCCCCATAGGTCTCCTGGCCGCGTCCCCACCTCGGGTCACGGAAAATATTGATATTGGGAGTCCAGTAAGTCAGTGCACCGTACCTCCTTGAAAATCCATATTTCTCCATGGCATGGAACATGGCCCGTCCTTCATCTGAGATCGCTGTCCCGATCCGGCTTATCAGGTCCTTATCCCAGGTAGCAGCCAGTCCGATCGCTTGCGGAAAGACGGTTGCCCTGCCGAACCTGGCCACACCGTGCAGGCATTCACCCCACCAGTCATATGCCGGGATTCCCAGCCGGTCAATGGCCGCACTGTTATTGACCATCTGGGAGACCTTTTCTTCCAGGGTCATTTTCGAAATCAGGTCGGCGATCCGGTCATCTATTGCCTGGCCCGGATCCTTCCAGATCGCATCGTATTCTTCCTTTTCGGGGGAGGGGGATGGACCACCTCCTCCGCAACCGGTAAGGAGCAGTGCCATAATAAGCAGGACGGAAAACAGGAAGTGAAAACGTGTCATTGGCATATGGGTTTGGTTAGGAACCTAAAAGTAAATAAAAAACCTTATTGGGCACAAAGGATTTTGCATTAGTCAAAAGGTTTCATCTGATTTGTTGTGACGGGAATTATTGACAATGTATCAACAATGCTGGCTTATGCTGCCATCTATGCATATCTTTATCAAAAATATCATACCAGAGATGAAAAATATTCCTGTACTGCATGTCACCGAAAATTCCCTCGCCATGGCCTATGAAGGCGCATTGGTAAGATTGTATAATGAGGGAACAAGATTCAGAACCCAATATGATAAACCGGGTGATCCCCTGAGCATAGATTGCACCATGAACATCACTGTCCTTGATCCGGAAAGTGACCCGATGATCCACCAGGCTTTTCCCGGGGGGATCGATGATCTGAAAGAGTATGTCTTTGAACTTAAGGGATTCAAGGATCACTGGGTGAAAAACATGAATGATCCGGATGATACCCGCTGGGAATATACCTATCACGGAAGGCTCAGGCGGTATGGCTCCTGGAAGGAACTTGCAGGGAACGGGGATCAAAAGGAGCGCCAGGATGTGGGATACCAGGTTGACCAGGTAGAATATGTGATACAGAAACTTGTGGATCAGCCTTTTACCAGGCAGGCGCAGATGATCACCTGGATGCCGAACCATGATCTGCAGGTATACGATCCTCCCTGCCTCCAGTCCCTGTGGTACAGGATCCTCGAGGATGAAGATGGTGTGCAGTGGCTGAACTGCAACATCCGCTTCAGGAGCAATGATGCCTGGGGAGCCAATTTCATGAATATGTTCGGATTTGTCCGGTTCAACCGGGAGGTGATTGCCGATGAAATTTCCCGCCGGAGCGGGAAAACCGTCAGGCTGGGAAGAATGAACTGGCAGGCGGATTCTTACCATATTTACGGCAGGGATATACAGCAGGCAAAAGAAATGTTGTTTGACCGCCTGGAATCCATGAGCGTGGAAGAAAGGACGTTCAATTTCCATGATGAATTTATCCAGGAAATGTACAACGGAGCGGATGAAATGATCAGGATGAAGATCAGGCAATATGATGAAGAGCACGCCTGAATACCTGCATTCAGGCTTTCTACCACCGACCTGGATTCTCCCTGATCGCCAGCAAACCCGGTGAGATCCCTGACAACCGGTCTTGCCCATGGTCGGAATTATCCGTAATATTAATCAATGAATCCCCTAAAAACCTAAGAGATGCCTTCTAAAAATCGCAGGGCTTTTATCAAGCAGGGATTGATGGGTGCAACGGGTGCCGGAATGGCAGCCCATTCCCTGAGGTCTGTCAATACTTCTGAAAGCAGATCGGCGAGCGCAGAAAAAAATACCGGGAAGATCCTCTATCGGACGCTCGGTAAAACAGGAATCAGAATACCGGTCGTTGGCATGGGAACCGGGGACACGGATAACCAGCATCTTGTTAAGGCTGCTCTGGACAGGGGAATTGTGCTGTATGCAACCTCCCGTTATTACGGTAATGGACGGAATGAGGAAATGATGGGTAAAGTCCTGAACGGGAGGTCAAGGGATTCCTATCTGATCGCAACGAGTGTGATGCCTTCGGGAATCGATCATCAGCAGGGACTTTATACAGCGGAATCAGACCCGGCGAAATTCAGGGGGGAAATGGAGGAGAGCCTGAAACACATGGGACTGGATTATGTGGATATATTTTTCCTTCCCTTTGCTGCGAGGAGGGAATCTGTCTTCTATGAGCCCTTGATGAGGGTGATGGAGGATGTGAAGAAAGAAGGCAAGACAAGGTTCATCGGGATAGCCACTCATAATTTTGAACCCGAAGCCATCAGGGCTGCCGCAGATACAGGCATTTATGACCTTGTCATGACTGCCTATAATTTTAAGCACCATCAACGTGAAGCCATAGACGATGCACTCGATTATGCAGTTGGTAAGGGATTGGGAACCATTGCCATGAAAACCATGGCCGGGATTTACTGGGATAAGGAGCGCACCAGACCGATCAATGCAAGAGCCGCCCTCAAGTGGGTTATCCGGAATAAAAATATCCATGCAACGGTACCGGGTATTACTACCTTTGACCAGATGGAATCTAACTATTCCATCATGGATGACCCTGCCCTGACGGATGAGGAAGAAAAAAGCCTGGTCCCACCGCAAGAACTTCCTGTATCCCGCTCATATTGCAGACGGTGCCGTGCCTGTTCGGGCCAATGCCCCGAAAGGGTTGATATACCGACGTTGATGCGCAGCTATATGTATGCCTATGCTTACCGCAACCTTGCCCATGCCAGGCAGACCCTGTTTCATGCGGGCGATGGCCGGTTGCCGTGCCTGGAGTGCAAGACGTGCAAGGTTAAATGTGCAGCCGGACTGGATATCCGGGATAGGCTGCTGGATATCCGGCGCCTGAAAGATATACCTGAAGATCTCCTTGTCTGATCAGGTCAAATCAGGCCAGGTTTGTTTTCAGATCAACGGTCATCGTTTAATACCCCGATGATCCCGACATCTATGAATTGCCTTTTTAGCCCGCTGTTCCGGTCCACCGGCGGATCCTTGCTGTAGCTGTGGACGGCGATGGTGTTTTTGCCCTTTTTCAGAAGCTGCTGCAGGTCGGAACTGAAATCCGTCATCTCGTGGATGTTCTCCGTGGGTTTGAATACGGCCAGTTTTCTTCCATTTAAATATACTGTTGAAACAGCGTTGTACGAGATGATATTCAGATAAAGTTTTTCCGGCGGCAACTGGTCCATTTCAAAATCCCGCCTGAGCCATATGGAAGCCGTATCCCATGGACTTCCATTGCCGAAAAGCCGGTAGCTTCCCCGGTGACCGAAACCGGCTTTGCCGGTTCGCCATAATGTGTCGGCATAATCTTCAGCATGCCATCCGGGACCGGGTGGATCCAGGGAATACTTCCACATGATACTGTCATCCTGTTCCCCTGCCGGAAGGATGAAACGGAACACTCCGGCCTGCTTATAAAGCATTTCTGCCAGCCTTGATGCATGGCTGGTATCCAGTTTTATAATCTTGCGGTCATAGGTCATCAAGCCGTTTACTTCGACTTCCACATCCGAGGTCTGGGTATAAATAGCGGCGGCCAGGCCCTTTGACACGAAAGGGACTAGCCTGTGGATGAGCTGCTCATAGGTATCATTGAGATCGGCCAGTGATTCGGTGTCCTGGTAGCCCCAGTTGTCCGTATCCTGCCATAAATGCCCCGAAACCGCGTATTTGAGTCCACCGAACTCCCCCAGCACCACCGCCCGGTTTTCTTCAAGGGGAGCAATGCCCGGACCCGGATAATAGTGCAGGTCAAGCATCTCTCCGCCGCCGAAATCCTTCCATCCACTCGGACCGTCGACCAGTCGCGTGGTATCGAGTTTTTTGGTCCAATCCAGGATCTCGTTCGTTTTGAATTGTCCCCAGCCCTCATTGAAGGGTACCCATGCTATGATGGAAGGGAAGTGGCGGAATGCATTGATGATGGCTTCCCATTCCCTGCGGAATATTTCCTCCTGACGTGCAGGACGTTCCACATCCCCGGCAGCATAAGGGTCGAGTCCGCCGGCACACCGCGGCATATCCTGCCAGACCAGGAGTCCCAGTTTATCACACCAGTAATACCAGCGGGCCGGTTCCACCTTGGTATGTTTCCGGGCGGTGTTGAATCCCATTGCCCTTGTCATTTCGATATCATATTTCAGGGCATCGTCCGAGGGAGCTGTATACAGCCCATCCGGCCACCAGCCCTGGTCAAGGGGACCAAAATTGAAGACTGCTTCCTGGTTCAGAAAGATCCGGTTGATCCTGTTTGTATCCTTCCGGATCTCCACCTTTCTCATGCCGAAATAACTGGAAACTTCATCCACAATGTCGCCTTTTTCAATGAGTTGGACCTTTAGCCCATAGAGGTAGGGGTGGTCCGGTGACCATACCCTGGGATCCGGTATGTTCAATCTGAGTACTGAATCCGCCTGCCCCTGCTGTATCACCAGGCATGAATCCTTATCCCAGGCCGAGATCCTGAGCAGGTGATGTTTATCCGGAGCTGTGATCCCCACACTTACCAGGACTGAATGGCTGTCTAAATCCGGGACCACCCTGATATGGTCTATATGAGATGCGGGTACCTGTTCCATCCAGACGGTCTGCCAGATGCCCGAAACAGCTGTATACCAGATACCACCGGGATCAAGGAGCTGTTTTCCCCTGGCCTGCAGGCCTTCATTGGTCGGATCCCAGACCCGCAGGGTAATGGCCTGGACACCCTTGCGGTTCAATGCTTCCGTAACATCAAAATAAAATGGATCATAACCTCCGGCATGTTCACCTACCTTCTGACCATTGATCCAGAGGCTGGTATGCCAGTCAACGCCTCCAAAATGCAACAGGATCCTTTGACCGTTCCGGGGCTTATCCAGCCGGAAGTGTTTTCGATACCACATGGCATCCCTGCCGGTAACCTTCCTGGTGACCCCGCTGAGGGTTGATTCCACACAAAATGGTACAAGGATCCTGTCAGCAAAGTATCCGGGTACTTCACTGGCCGAGTCGGTCAGGGCAAAATCCCAGGATCCGTTCAGGGTAATCCAGTTTTTACGGACCATTTGGGGACGGGGATATTCGGGGAGAACGCTGCTTGTATCCAGTTTTTCACCCCAGGGGGTCAGCATGGGGGATATTTTTGGTTCCCATTGAGCATACGACTGAAGGGTGGTGCACAGGGCTGTTAGAACAAGCAGGCAGGTTCTGGTCATCATGATGGATTTTCACGGCAGAATGGATGGCTAAATATACAGGGAAAAATCAAAACAACAGGCATTTTTAGTATCTTGAAGTCCCGGATGGCTCCACGCAAACTCACATATAAAAACATATTGGCCTATTCGGCAGGAATGGCCGGGTGGTCTATCCTGATCAATATTGTATCGGTCATGCTTATATATATTTACCTGCCGCCGAATAATGCGGGACTGAACACCCTCATCCCTCCGGTGGTTTACATCGGGATCTTTTCCATTCTTGCGCTGATTGCTGCAGGTGGCAGGCTGTTCGATGCTGTTACTGACCCGCTGATCGCATGGTTGAGTGACCGTTCTGAAAACAGAAAGGGCAGGAGGGTCCCCTTTATGCGAATTGGCTGGATCCCGGCAGTTGTTTTTTGTGTGGCTGTATTCTTGCCTTTAAGGTTGTCCGAGAGTCATCAGAATGTAGCCTGGTTGCTGGTCACACTGACCCTTTTCTATCTTTTCCTGACCATTTATTTTATCCCGTACAATGCACTCATGCCGGAACTGGCACCATCGCGCAGGGAAAAAGTTACACTGTCAACATGGCTTTCCCTGGCTTACGTGATCGGATTGATCATCGCGGCACAGACACCATTGCTGGCTTCTTGGCTGGAGGACCTGTTTCTGCTGGATGAGCGCATCCGGTCTTTTCAGTTATCCATCGGGCTATTGTCCCTGGTGGCAGCCATATTTCTTTACCTGCCTGTAATCAGCATCAATGAACCCTCCTGTTGTCCGGGAAAACCGGCCCTGGTATCCTTCCGGAAATCCCTGGGACAAACACTCAGGAACTATAATTTCAGGCTTTTCCTGTTCGCGGATTTTTCCTATTTCCTGGCGGTTGCCATCATTGCCAGTGGCATGCTGTATTACCTGAGGGTATTGCTGGACCTGGAAGAAGCAATGGGCAGTAAGGTATTTGGACTGATGATCGTAGTTTCACTGGTTTTCTATCCCCTTGTGCTCTATGTTTCAAAGTTTATTCAGAAAAAGATCCTGGTATCGTCAGCACTGATATTCCTGGGGATCGTATTCCTGGCTATTTTCTTTCTCGGCAGACTCCCCCTTCCTCCCAGATCCCAGATCTACCTTTTTGCCCTGCTGGCCTCTCTCCCTGTGGCCATTCTGGGGATTTTACCATATGCCATCATTGCAGAAGTGGCCCAGCTTGACAGCCTGAAAACAGGACTTCGCAAAGAAGGGATGTATTTTGCGGTCAGGAATTTTTTTTACAAGCTTGGCATGACCGCCGGGATCATGTTGTTTACCATACTGACCATCTGGGGGAAAGATCCGGGGGATGATTTTGGGATACGGCTGAATGGCCTGGTTGGTTTTGCATTTTGTGTCCTGGCAGGACTGACATTTTTACTCTTCAAGGAGAAAAAAATACAGCATGAAATTACAGAGCTGATGGGTAAGGTTGAAGGTGATGCAAATAACCGCAGCAGCGGAATCCTGAAATAAATAAATAATGAAAATCGGAATTTTAACCGCCGGGGGTGATTGTCCCGGACTGAATGCAGCCATCAGAGGGGTGGCTAAAACCGCCCTGCTCGAACAGCAAATGCAGGTACTGGGTATATCCTCAGGTTTTCTGGGTTTGATCGAGAATGAATATTTCGAGATCCGGGAAAAACACCTTTCAGGCATCCTTACCATGGGTGGGACCATTCTTGGGACCTCCCGTGAAAAACCATTCAGGAAATCAGCCAACTACATGATGGAGATCGATAAACCGGAGATTATACGAAGGAATTATCAAAAACTGGGACTGGATTGCCTGGTGTGCATCGGTGGCAATGGTACAATGAAGACCGCCTACCGTTTATCCGGGCTGGGAATGCATATCATTGGCATTCCCAAAACCATAGACAATGATGTCTGGGGTACAGAGTTCACTTTCGGATTTGACAGTGCTGTGACCATTGCCGCCGAAGCCATTGACCGGCTGCATAGCACAGCCAACTCCCACAAAAGGATCATGGTCATAGAGGTAATGGGCCATCATGCCGGCTGGATAGCACTGTATGCCGGTGTGGCTGCCGGTGGGGATATTATCCTGATACCCGAGATCAGGCATGATGATGAAATTATCTCAACATACCTGAAACAACGGGCCAAGGCAAAGAAGGAATATTCGATTGTCGTGGTGGCAGAAGGTATTGTCGACGGATCAAAGAGGGGGGCTGCAACGAAAATAGCCAAAAAAATCAGCAAACTTACCGGATTGGAAACCCGCGAAACTGTCCTCGGCTACATACAACGCGGAGGGAGCCCGACCCCCATGGACAGGATCCTGGCTACCCGTTACGGGGCACATGCCACTGAACTTATCACCAAACAAAAATTCGGAAACATGGTCGCCATTCAGCATGGCGAAATTACCGCCGTCCCTTTAAACATGGTGAGTGACAGGGTACGTACGGTACCGGAAAAACATCACCTGATCCTCCAGGCCAGGAATATGGGCACCTGTTTCGGGGATAAGTTATGCAGCAGCTTGAATTAATCCTCCATGTTCATATCCATCAGCCGGCTGATCCTTTTCAGCGCTTCTTCCATGGATTCATCGGGTATGATGATGTTATAGGGTCCCCAGAATTCCCGGTCGTACCCACCCAGCAGGTCTGCAAATATATCCCCCGTATTGGTGGTTTCCCTCGGCCTGAAACGACCTGCATGATCAGTTCGCAAATTGGTGATGGCCATTTCGGAAATTGTCCTGAAATCGTTACCGAATAGTTTATTCCTTTTTCTGACCCGGAATTTTACATCCGCCCTGATCATGGAAAGGTAAAACTTTTTACCATCGGATTTATAGCTCGCCTGGTACATTGCCGACAATGGTCTGACTTTCAGGTTTCTGGGCTTTCGTAGCACCATGGCGTTTGTCGCCTTGGAGATGGTCTGTGGGTCCACTTCCAATTCTGTCCCCCTGAAAGCCAGCGTTTCCATGTCAATATAGATACGGCCCTGGTAATGTGGCGGATCAGTATTGGGTTTCTGTTTGAAATCAATGGCATAGGTACTCCTGTCCTGGACTGTGATGATGTCTGCCATTTTATAGTCGAAGCGATGAAATAGCTCCGGATCAAGAAATTCTGGGCGGTACCGGATAAAATCCAGCATGAAACTTGTCTTCAGTCCCCCTTTCAGCTTGACCATTAAGGTGTCGGTTTCATCGAGGTCCAGGTTCTTACGTCCCTTGAGCAACCTGACCTGTTCCCTGTCCAAGGAAGCCCCGCCTGGTTTATAGACTTCAATCACCGCTTCGGATACCATGACATACCGTGTATTTTTCTGTATCGATTCCCTGTAAAAAGCAGTTTCCATGACAGGATCGCTGCCATAGTTCTCCTCGATCCTGTCAAGTGCCTGCCTGATCAAATGCAATGGTTCGGATCTTCGGATGACCACTTCCTGTATGGGGATGATGGCCGGGCTCATGAGGATACGGTTCACAGAATCATGCAGGTCGCTTACGGGTATTTTCGTGCTGCTGTAACCCATACAGCCTATGGCTATGGTGTCAGGAGGATCAGGTCCGGGAAGGTTTATCTGAAATATGCCATTCGCGTTGGAGATGGTACCTTCCCAGGTGTCCGGTATCCATACGGTCGCGAATTCCAGCGGCTTCCGGTCCATGCCGGACAGGATCTGGCCGCTGATTATCCTGATTTGATCCGGATCCCTCTGTCCGACAGGTATTACCAGTCCTGGTTCCTCACCGGGCAAATAAAATACAACCTGGTTCCCGATAATCGTGTAATTCACCTTCTGCCTTTCCGTGATTGTTTGCAGGATATCATCAAGTGCATATACGCCCCGCTGCCAAATGAAATCATCCTCGAGATCAAGTATCTCCGGATTGTATGAGAAGTAAAGACTCATTTTCCCCTCCAGCAGGAGCAATGATTTTTCCAGGGTCAGGATTGTATCGGGAAGGGAGATCTGAAGGTTTCCCGGAATTTCCTGGGAATAACAGTAAATTCCGGAGGACAGAAGAAATATCAGGAATATCCGCCTGGAAAAATACGGGAGGTGGTTGATCAGATGAATATTATCATGGTCCGCTTTTGTCAAGGCCTGGCTTATTTATTGACCCGGGACCTGTATCAGTTGCATCCGCTTCCGGAAAAGATGAAGGTGTTTTTTTCCTGTTCCATATCCAGGTTGAATGCAATCTGAATTACTTTCATAACAGAGTCGACGGGTTGCTGGTCAAAAGTACCGGTAAACAGACAATCTTCCAGGATCTCATTATCAAAACGGATATTTTTGCCATATGTTCTGTTCAGGATGTCAGCCACTTCTCCCAGACGTGTCTGCCGGAAGGTCAATTTTCTGGTCTTCCAGGAAAGATAGTTTATGTCAATGGATTTTTCCTCCTCCAGGTGATTTTGTTCGAGCACGCCCAGTGTGCCTGGTTCCAGGCTCAGGACCTTATGATCTTTGCGGGCCTGATGAAACTGGACACTTCCGGATGACACGTAGACTTCTATGCGGTCGCTTTCAGGATCAGTCCTGACACTGAATGAAGTACCGGTCACCTTGATCACACCACTGCCGGCCTCAACGATAAAGGGATGAACAGGATCACGGTTTACACTGAACCAGGCTTCGCCGGTCAATTTGACAGATCGTATGCCTGATGCTTCAAGCCTGTACTCGATTTCTGAATGCGCATTCAGATCCACTTCTGAACCATCTGGCAGAATGATGCCGAATTCCTGATTGTCAGTTGTGCTGGCGGCTAGCCTGACACTGCTGGAGTCAGGAGTCAGGACCAGGTAAGAAATGATGGCAAGTCCCACAAGAAGGATCACCGCCGCAGCTGCCCTCATCATTTGTGGCAGCATGGTCTTGGTGGTTGCCGGTTCGGCCGGATCTGACAACAAGCCGTCATTTTCCAGTCTGTTACGGAGATTCATCCAGGCCTGGTCGGTATCTACCCGGATCTTCCCATCTTCAGGCTCTATTGATTCCCAGTTCTTTTTCAACATATCTATCAATTGTTTATTTTTCTTGTTTTGAAGGGACCACCTGCTCAGTATATGTTCTTCCTCATGTCCTGCTTCTCCCGCTAGTACCTTCGCTATCAATGTCCAATTTGTCCTCATATCTTGTGCTAAATATATTCCTGCAGGTTTTTCCTGAAAATTTTAAGTGCCTTGCCCATATTTGCTTCGACCGTTTTGATCGAGATGGATAGCTTCTCTGCAATTTCCCTGTATTTCAATCCTTCGTAACGGCTCATCCGGAAGATCTGAGCAGGTTTCTCGGGCAATTCCTCCAGGGTTCTGTTCACGACTTCTCTTAATTCTTTGACTTCAAGCAATTCCTCAGGCTCTGTAACCGATCCCTGGTCCTGTGAAGCCAGGTCGGCTTCAATGGCGGACCGCCTGTCCTTCTTCCTGATGAGCATCTTGCAATTATTGGATACTGCCTTATACAAATAGGACTTAACAGATACATGGAATTCCATGGAAGCCCTGTTGCGCCAGAGATGGTAATACAGATCCTGCACTACTTCTTCAGATGAATCGAGGTCATGAAGGTAATGATATGCCCATTGACAAAGCTTTTCATAATATTGCCTGAACAGCCACTCGAATGCCTGCACATCTCCATCCCGGATCCTGCTTATGACCTGTTTTTCTTTCACGATTATGATCTGTAAGCAACGCTGAAAGAACCAGTCCCGGTTAGGTTAGGTATTCTTCGTTTTACCGGGACTGGTTAACCATACGCAAAATTACCACTAACCCTGAAATTTCCAATTACAATCTTCTTCTCATCTTTCTGCTCAATTTTGCGATGGCAGCTTCTATAGACTCATCCGGTTTAATGATATTGTCCTCTCCCCAGAAGTCAGGATCTTCAAATTGCGTGACCTGTTCTGAGAGGATATCAGATAATTTGGAGGTCTGGCTATACTTGTATTTGGTAACATTCTCGTGGTCAAGGTCCGTGACGGCCATTTCCGTCATAAGGTTATATCTTGAACTGAACAGCTTCTTCTCCCATTTGCATCTGAAATTCAATTCTGATCTTACATAGGACAGGTACCAGGTATCTTCGTATACCCTGTATTTAACCAGGTAATTTGCAGATTCAATATCTACCCTCATGGAGGCCGGTTTTTTCCGGATGAACAAGGCTGCGGCCTCATCGATCCTGCCTTCATCCAGCAGGAAGTCCATGCCTATGAATGCAAGGTTTTCAATATCCAGGAAGATGCTCCCCCTGTAGAGGGGTATGTTAACGCCTTCCCTGGGTTCAAACTTTATAATCATGGCCTGCCTGTCCTGCACGGAGGTAATTCCACCGTAGGTAAAAATATACTGGTCCATCAGGTCATCCGCCAGGATATCGCGGGGATGTTTGGCGATGTCGAGCATCAGGCTGACGTATGGTCCCCCCTGCAATTTGACGATGACGGTATCCATCTTTTGAACGTCCTGGCTTTTCCGGCCTTTGTATATCAATGGCCGGTCTGAACCGGCGGTGTTCAGGTACTCAGCTTTGTAAATATCCAGCACAGCCTCTGCCACACCAACATAATTCCGGTTTTGTTTGATGGTTTCCCGGTAAAAAGCTTTCAGCATTACTGGATCTATGGAGTAATTTTCGGGAATATTTTCAATGGCGGTCAGCAATAATTCGACAGGATCTCCATAAGAAACCGTTACAGCTTCGATGGGTATGGTCACCGAGGAAAGCATTATACTGGCCTTGCCACCTTCCAGGTCAGCCAGTTGAATAAGCTTGGTCGCATATCCGATATGGGTGATCTCGAGTACCTGTATGTCCGAATTTGCGGGTGCCTTGATCAGGAATTCCCCGTCGGCATTGGTAACCGTTCCTATGGTGGTCCCTTTCAGCATTACGTTGGCAAAGACCACCGGTTTTTTGGTCTCGCTGTCCAGAATTTTACCTGTATAGGATTCATAGGCCAGGGTGTCTTCCACCAACTGCTCATCTGGCACCGGGATCCCAAAAGATACGGAGGCATATGCCAGGGATAGCAAGAGGATGAATAAAAACGCTATTATCAGCGGGTTTCCAAAACGTTTGCGTGAGGATTCAGTTTTCATTTGCATCATTAAGATTTTTTGTTTTCTGTATCTATGATGCATGAAAACCTGTATACCCTATTTCAGGATGAAAAAAGTGTCAGTGCGGGTAGGGTAGCCTATCTGGTCATTCTTTGAAGTTTACGTCCGATCCTCTCGATGGCAGATTGGATCGACTCTTCAGGCTGGATGATATTGTATTCACCCCAGAAATCGGGATCTTCAAAATTGCTTACCTGGTCAGCGAAAATATCACTCCTCTTTGTGGTTTCACGAAACTTGTATTTGGTAATATTCCTGGCCTCAATATCTGTCACTGCCATTTCTGTCATGGTAGTGTATCTTGACCGGAACAGCTTCTTTTTCCAGCGGACCGTAAACATCAATTCCGTTCTGACATAATTAAGGTGCCAGGTACCATCGATCAGCCTGTAGTTCACAAGATAATTCGCATTGTCTACCTCTACCCTCATGCCCACAGGTTTTTTTCGGATCAGATACTGGCTTGCATTCTCGAGGTTCTTCTCATGGATCTTAAATTCGGCTCCGACAAATGCATAATCATTGACACCGATATATATCTTTCCCGCATACAGGGGGATATCTAAATGTTCCATTTGTTCAAAAGTAACGACAAAGGCCTGCCTGTCATCGATATTGATGATTCCACCCATCTGGTATATATAATAACCCATGATATCGTCCTCGAACAATTCTCCGGGATTCTTGACGATATCCAGCATGAACATTGTCTGGGGACCGCCCTGCAGCTTGAACAGGATCGTATCCATTTTCTTTACATCCTGGCTTTTACGGCCCTTGAAAATCTTCACCCTGTCCAGGTCACCAAGATCGGTATAAGAGGCTTTATAACCATCCAGAACAGCTTCTGAGACGGAAACATAATTCCTGTTTTGCTTGATGGTTTCACGGTAGAAAGAAGTCATCATCACCGGGTCATTGCTATAATTATCGGGAATGCTTTGCAAAGCCATCTCAAGGAGATCCCTGGCATCCTGGTTGATGATGGTTACTTCCTCAATCGGTATGGGATTGGGTTCAAGTTCGACCAGGTTGCCTTCGGGATTTAATTGGCCAATTGGTATTTCAACATTTTTATATCCAATACTGGAAATGCCAATAACCTTGTTTTCCAGGAACATGGGGATCTTGATAAGGAATTCGCCTTCGGAATTGGATACGGTTCCAATATTTGTTCCTGAAAGGAAGATACTGGCGAAAATGATGGGATTACCGGTCTGGATGTCAACAACCTTACCCTGGAAGGACTGGTACTCTGTAGAATCCTGATATGCCTGGATTGAATAGCAGCTGCCTGCATAAAGATCCGGTGAAATGAAGCCTGTGAAAAGGAAAAGCAGGCAAAAGCACAGGTGAATATGTGATGACTTCATTTTTCTGATGTTTTGTCTTTATACAAATGTAAGGAAAAGAAATAATTTATATATTGACCGGAAATCACAAATACTTATGGAATCAGTCAGGTGGGGCATGATCGGTTGCGGGGATGTGACCGAAAAGAAGAGTGCCCCTTCTTTTAATAAGATCAACGGCTCTTCCCTTCATGGGGTGACCAGCAGGAGCAAATCCAAAGCAGCGGCATATGCGGAGCGTCACCTGGTTCCGAAGGTATATGATTCAGCCAGTGAGCTGGTGAAGGACCCGGAGATATCTGCCATATATGTGGCAACGCCACCATCCACACATGCAGCGTATGCCATCATGGCCATGCAGGCGGGAAAACCGGTTTACGTTGAGAAGCCGATGGCCCTTGATTACCAGGGATGTGTGGAAATGAACAGGGTGTCGGCAGAAACGGGCATGCCTCTATTTGTGGCGTATTACCGGCGCAGCATGTCATACTTTCTGAAGGTAAAGGAATTGCTCCATAACCAGGCCATCGGTAAACTTCTGATGGTACAGTCAAGCCTGTTTGTTCCTCCCCGGACAGAAGACATGGACAGGCACAATCTGCCGTGGAGGGTTTTGCCCGAGATCAGTGGAGGAGGCTATTTTTATGATATGGGCTGCCATGAACTGGATATACTCAGTTATTATTTTGGGAGGTTCAGATCAGCGGAGGGATGGTATGCAAATACAGGTGGCTTATACCCTGCTGAAGATACTGTTACGGCAAGCATGGTCTTTGAGAGTGGCCTCCTGTATACGGGTTCCTGGTGTTTTGTAGCCAGTGAGGAATCCGCTGCTGATCGTATTGAAATCATTGGAGAAAAGGGGCGGATCCGTTTTTCCTGTTTTCAATTCACCCCCATTGAAGTAGTGAGCGAGACAGGAAAGCAGATTTTTGAAATCGATCCCCCCGTGCATGTCCAGATGCCTATGATCAAATCTGTAGTTGAGGACTTAAAGGGTTTGGGTGAGAGTCCATCAAAAGGCGATTCAGCTGCCCATATCAACTGGGTCATGGATAAGATCCTTGGCAAGCTGAACTGACTGTTTTTCCGGTCTGCTTTGACCCAGCACAGGCGGGCTGTCCGGTCCGAAGTTCACTTTTGGTTTGTCCCACGTGATGTTTTGTGGATCCTGCCGATGCGGGGTTCGGTATGGATGGTTGCTTCTACCCCCAGCTCGTTCCGGATATCATCCTCTATCATGGAGGCAATGTTATGGGCCCTTTCAAGGGACAGGTTCTTATCGAGCTTGATGTGCAGTGTCATCTCGGTATGTATACCATAATGATGGACATGTATATGGTGAGGGTAAACTGCCGATTGATGATTCTTTTTGCAGATGTCGTTGACTTTTTTAACGATCTGCTTTTCCGGCTTCTCACCCAGGAAGGCATTTAAAACATCTTTCAGGATACTATAGGCTGCATGCAGGATCAGGAGGGTTACCAGGATGCCCATGGCCCCGTCGATCCACCAGATGTGTTTATTCAGAAAGATCCCGGCCAGTATCACCATCGACGATATGGCATCGCTGCGATGGTGCCAGGCGTCAGCAGCGAGCGATTTTGATCCTGTTTTCTTTCCTACCATGCTGGCATACCTGGCAAGTCCTTCCTTGGCCAGGACAGATAACACCGTAACTACGATGGCCAGCGTGCCATAGTATGCCTTCTCCCTCTGGATAAGCCGCTGGACAGATTCAATAAAAAACTCTACTGCAATCACAGCGAGTATTACCCCGATAATAGTAGTAGCCATAATCTCCGCCCTGCCATGGCCGAAAGGATGTTCCTTATCTGCCGGGCGGCTGGAAATCCATACACTGATCACCACGATGATGGAAGTAATGGAATCGGAGAGGGTATGCCAGGCATCTGCTATGATGGCAACGGAACCGGATGCAATACCGGCCCAGTATTTAAGACCGAACAGCAGGACGTTGACCAGGATTGAGATCCAGCCGGCCCGTGCTGCTATTTTGGATTGATCTGCCCGCATGCCTCAGCGGAAAAGGTAACGCAGTGAGATGGCCAGGTCATCAAAGAAAAATCCAAAATCGGAAATAATATTCATCCCGGGTTTCCAGTCCAGGCCTATGGAAAGCGGTATATCCAGGAAAGCATATTCCAGTCCTATGATACCGTCGACTCCAAGGAAGAGATTGGTACCGTCTTTGGTGGATCCGTAGTAATCCCTTCCGCTGTCCCATACCCCCAGGTGTGCACCCCCGCCATAGAAAAAGTAGAATCCTTCCGTATCGAATACCGGCAGGTGCCACTCGGCCAGCCCGGTGGCATTAAAACCTCCCCACCTGACGGTCAGGATCCCTTCCCCGGCCATGTTGGTGGTAAAAAAATGTTTGACTGAAATGCCTGGTGACACACTGGCACGGAGTCCGAGTCCGGTATGATAATCCTGCGCCTTAACAGCCGATAGAAGAAAAATGAGAAATAAAAGGGTGGGGACGTTCCGTTTCATAGCTTACTGGGTTACTTGTAAGCTACAAAATTAAAAAAATATCATTCATCCCGGACCGGACAACACAGGTCCGGGATGAAAGGTTCATCCTGCTACTGTAATTTAAATTGGAACGGCATGGTATATTGCACCTTTACCGGCTTTCCGTCCTTTATGGCCGGGGTCCATTCATAGGGCAATTGTATCACCCTGATGGCTTCATCGATGAGTAACTTCTTTTGCTCCTTGGAGTATTCGACCGATTCGACTCCATCGGGAGGTCCGAAACCTACTACGACAATCCCTTCTATATTCGTCGTTTCCGGAGCCGGAGCTGCTTCCTTACCTTCTGCCGGTGGTGGAGGCGGAGCTATCTCACCGTTCTTTAATACATTCGGTATCACTTTCCCATGCTCATCGATGACAAACTGGATAAACACCTTCCCCTGGACGCCATTTTTCTTGGCTTCCTCAGGATAGATCATATTTTTTGCCAGGAACCTCCTGTATTCCATGATTCCGCCAGCGGGTTCTGCCTTAACATCAGGTTTCAGGTATACCAGCGATTCTTCTTCTGTGTCCGGCACATCCCGGCCGGACAGGTCGGATTCAGTAGATGTGCATGCAAATACATAGAAGAGGGCCAGTGCTGCAGGAAAGACCAGCAGCAGTTTTAATTTGCTTATGGAGGATGATTTCGTTTTTTCCATCATTTTTAATCGTTTTTGAATAATTGATTGGTTAAAATGGTGCGTTGCCGGCATTGATCGGATGCCAAACAACTGAGCAAGTATCCTGAGCTGGTAAGCATCAGGAGGATAACCGCGGTGCAGGACTGCCTCATCGGCAAGAAATTCATGATTTTCTGTAACTGTTTTTTTGTATATCCAGGCCAGTGGATTGAACCACTGGATAATAATCAGCAACTCGGCCAGCAGTATATCAAAAGAGTGCAGCTGGCGCACGTGGGCCTTCTCATGCTCAATGATCTCCTCCATCTGGGAACCGGAATAATGCTTGCGGCTGATAAATATATTCCAGAAAAAGGAGAAGGGTGGATAATTCAGTGGATGCAGGATGAGCCTGAAAGGTTTTTCATGCAGTACATCCCCCATCCGGTATAATATCAGTATCCTGGACAAGTTGATAAGGAACCTGATGAAAAGTATGGCTACGACCATCCAGTAAACCAGTGTGATATACTGCCAGGTATCCCATCCCGGAAATTCCGGGTTCACTGTTGACAGGGAATTGACAACCACCGGTTCGATCCGGTAGGCCATGAGCTGGGTGGAGGTTCCTGCAGCAACGCTGATGTTCAGCAATGGAGCAAGCCATGAAAACGACAGGGCAAACAAGAGATAGGCCCTGTTGAGCCTGTAAAAGGTCTCCTTCTTCAAAAATACCTGGTACAGCAGGAAGAAAACCGCCAGGCAGATGCCCGATTCAAGAATGTATAATAATAAATTATGCATTATTCTTCTTCTCTTTAATATTGTTCATCAGTTCAATAATGCGTTCAGCTTCCCGGATATCTACCTTGTTCTGTTTGGAAAAAAAGGATACCAGCTGTTCGATGGAATTGCCGAAATAACTGTCAACAAAATTGTTCAGGTAATCCCTGGCATATGCATCTCTTGCAATGAGGGGATAGTACTGGTGGGAATTGCCATAAGCCCTGTGGTCAAGAAATCCTTTTTTCTCAAGGATCCGGCAGATGGTTGATACCGTATTATAGGCCGGTTTGGGTTCCGGGAACCGCTCCAGCACATCTTTCACAAATCCTTTTTCCAGGTCCCAGAGAATCTGCATGATCTGTTCCTCGGCTTTGGTAAGTTCTTTCATTTTCATGTTGGTATAACGCAAAGATAAACTATATATTTCGTTTTATCAACTAAATTATTAGTTAAATTAAAAACAAAATTATAAGAGATTGTAAATCAGTATTTAATGGAGAAAGGTTACATCGCCGATTATTACTTCCGTCCTTCCATTAACGTAAGTTACCCAGACTTTCCATACATAGGCATCCTGGATGGCCGGTTTTATGCCGTCTATGTATCCATCCCATCCCTTATACAATTCGTCTGACTCATAGACAAGTTCACCCCACCGGCTGTAAATAATGAGGCGGTACTTTTCAACATTGATGAAATGTGGCCTGAATACGGTATTGTCAATTACACCTTCATTCCACCATCCGCCGGTGGGACCTGTACGGTTCCAGCGGAATACGTTCGGGAACATGATAAATCCATCACCTGCTGTGATTCTCAGCAGGTTCTCCAGGGAGGTGGTATCCGGACAGTTGTCCTCGCTCCAGACATACAGGGTGATGTTATATGCTCCTTCTTTTCCATAGATATGATAGGGTTCCTCTTCCGTGGACGTAGTGCCATCACCAAAATCCCAGATATACTTTGCCGCATTCAGGGAAGCATTGGAGAACTTGAAAACCTGGTTAACATCATCCGCCTCTGAGGGATAGACATTAAAGAGGGCCTGGGGTGTTTCATGAACCGTTACTGCCTGTGTGAATTCAGCCTCCCCGGATAGTCCATATACAGTAAGTTTAACCAGATAGGTCCCGCTGACATAGAATACGTGCGTTGGATTGACCTCGGTGGAAAATGATCCATCGTCAAAATCCCAGATATAGGTTTCCCCATACATACTGTTGTTCCTGAAGGTAACCGTAACCGGGGGACAACCGGATGTGTCGGGTTCGAAATCGGCAATGGGAACAGGTGGCAGGATCACAATGGATTTTACCGCAGTATCTTTACAGAATTCACTGAAGGTAATGAGTTCTATCCCATATTCCCCGAAATCAGCATAGGTATGGCTGCCGGGTTCCTCCTCTGTGGATGTTGTTTGATCACCAAAATCCCAGTGATAGGACCAGGATCCCGGGCTG
>Ga0111175_1067_pt1 | contig 20015 bp, 12 predicted proteins | sample DeeMarSWOR324_28_FD_80228 | JGI IMG/M metagenome (GOLD analysis project Ga0111175, IMG submission 80228) | Bacteroides sp. SM23_62
CCTGCCGGCGGCAAATACCAGGGGCCTGTCTTCCTTACTGCCGGAGGTTGACCCGATTTCCTGTATGCTTACACCATTCGGGATATAGTATACCTCCCTGCCGTAATGTTCCTTGTAATAGTCCCTCAGTTTCAGGGATACAGCCGTAAAGATACTGGCCCTGCGTATGACTGTTTTTTCATTCCTGTTGAATAATGTCCTGGCCAACCAGCCCCATTTTACACTCTCCTGGGGTCTTGCATGCGATGTTACTATCACCGGGTATTTCCTGCGCAACAGGGGCAATATAAAAGCTCCGTCAATATGATGAAGATGGATCAGGTCATATTTCCGAAGAAAAACAGCATGAATCCCTGACATTAAATAATAATAAAACACATTCAATTTCCTTAAAGGGAAGCTTTTGAAGATGAATTGCCGATATCCGGGCGTATCAAATTGCCTGTCAGCATGTGATGAAACTGAATAGACCGTAAATTCAAATTCCTGTGTAAGATGCTCGATGAGGCTCTGACCAACCGTTGCGGCACCTCCGAATGCCGGCAGGCCTTTCAGCCCGATCACTGCGATTTTTTTCTTTCGGGACATATCAATGCTTAACCTCGGATACTCCGGAGGCAATGTTTTCCGTACAGGTAAAAATACTGAAATAATGCTTGCTGGGCGGCCACTTTTCAAACAGGAAGGTGTTAATAAATCGCGCTTTTTTCATTGCGTAATTTTTGTGGTTTTTATACAGAAAGAACCTTACTTTTACAATAGCGTATAAAGGAGAGAAATTTGTTTTTTCAGGCTTCAACGATTGTAGTAATATAAAGAACAGAATGGTAAAAGTATTGATTTTAGGCGTGGGCAATGCCCAGGTCGATGCCCTGCGTTATCTGAAAGAAATAAAATGTATGACATATGGTTTGAGCCATAGCAAAGAAGGCCGGGGACTCGAATACTGTGATCATTTTGAAGTGATCGATATTAAAGATAGGGAGAAGGTGCTTGCATATGCGAAAAGGAACAAGGTCGACGTAGTATATTCAGTTGGTTCTGATGTGGCCATGCCGACCATCGGATATGTCAGTGAGCAGTTAGGTTTGCCGTATTTTTGCAGCGAGGCCAGTGCGACCTTGATGAATAATAAGTTCTTATTCAGGAGTTTCCTGATGGAACATAATCTCCTGAACATCGCTTTTCAGGGTGGGAAGCACTGGAAGGATTTTCAAAACTGGCACAAATTCCCGGCTATCTTAAAACCAGTCTGCAGCCAGGGCCAGAGGGGAATACGTAGAATTGAGAATCCAGACGATATCAAAAAACATATTCAGAATGCCCAGCAGTTCTCGGAAACAGGGGAAGTTATCCTGGAAGAATTCATAACCGGGGCAGAGGTTTCGGCAAATATATTCTTGAAAGATGGCAGGATTCTTTACTCATTTATCAGTGACAGGATGATCTATGAAGAGCTGGATGGCGGCCTGGTCAAATCTCATATTTTCCCAACCAAAATGAATAAAGATTTGCAAACCAGGGCGTTAGAATTAATTTTGGATACAGTTAAACATTTAAATATACAGAATGGACCTGTCTATTTCCAGATGATGTACAACAGTGATGATGTGAATATAATTGAAGCCACACCTCGTCTCGATGGATGTCATATATGGAGGCTGATCAGGTCTTATGCAGGTATAGATTTATTAAAACTTTCCTTTGATATGCTCCTGAGGGAGAAAATCATTCCTGAAACCATTCATCAATACAGACGCATCCTCGGATTGCACTTTCTAAGCCAGAAACCGAACGTGGAATTCAGGACCGCGGATTTTAAAGTCCCGGAACAAACCAAATACCATGAATTTTACTATGAAAACGGACAAATGGTCAGGCCCTTAAACATGGTATTTGAGAAAGTTGGCTATTATATAAAGTGATTTTATTCTATGATTTTCTTTACACTGGTGACCTGAAGGATGATTGCACCGATAATGACATTCAATAACCTTCCGCTCAATGTGAGAAAACTTAACAGCAATGCTGCCTCCTGGCCCATGCCAAAAATGCCGTAAAAGAAAATAAAGGCTCCCTCCCGGATACCAAATGTGCCGAATGATATGGGCAATAAAAAGATGAAAAACATTACCGGCGTTATAAACATGGGTATGTAGTAAGGCAGATCATAATTCAGCGCTTTTATTAATATGAAGATCGCATATGATGAAACAAGTTGAATGGCCAATGCGGATACCAGTATTACAGGAAGTCCCGGAATAACTCTTTTCAGGTTATATTTTACTTCCTGTTCCCCGCCGGTTTCCTCTATGAGATATTGTGAGAACTTGAACCGGGTATTTTTAAGCCGGTCCAGCAGTGATCTTTGTGCCCTTTTTGCAATATTCGTTATGAACTGGAACCTGCGTGAAAATAATCCGGCCACCAGGGTAAATACCGCGATGCCGAAAAATACGATATAGGAGAAAACCATTATCCTGTTAATGACTTCATTTGAGCTTATATCAAGGAACGGGAAACTTACTATGATGATCATACTGCAGGCGGCAAGACCTGACAGTTTTTCAATGACCGCAACGAATGTATTCCTGACCAATTTCCCGTATTTCCTGGCAGCAGCGATAATCCGGTAAATATCCCAGCCGATGGATCCCGGGGCCAGGAATCCGATACTCAGGCCGATCCAGTAATTATTCAATGAAAAGGAAAAGGGTATGGCTGAATCCACCAACCGTTTTTTCAGGTAATACCATCTGAATCCGCCAATGATCATAAACACCGGATAAATGATCAAAGCAAGCAAATAATACTTCAGCTCAATATTTTTTATGGAGGCGATAAAGGAATTGATATCAATCTTCATAAAGATGTACACCAGGACCACAGGAGGTATGATCCAGTAAAGTGCTTTCTGGATCATACGCAAAAGTTTCCGGGTGCTGACCTTGGACATGTCAGGAGAATTTTGGATTACAGCTTAGTCCGTATACAGGAAAAAATATAAAAAGGTTCTAATATTCTGTTCAGAATAATTGAATTATTGTCAACAATAACCATTATATCAAGACTTATGGCTATTTGATAAAAAAACATATGGCTAAGTGAGAATTTTTTCATATATCGTAAATCAGTGATAATTGCTTCTCACTACCCTGGGTAAATTATCCGAAACATTTGTCATCCGCAGAAACCAAATGAGAAAGCCATGTCAAGTTTATCAACTGTAATAAGGAGAACCATAAAAAACTTCAGGCTTAAACGCGGGAAGGAGTATAAATCGGTGATCAAACAGATCTGGGAAAACCTCGTCCTGATCTTAAGGATACAACTGGAACCCCATGAGTATTATCTGTTCAGGTTATATGAAAAGAACGTAAAAAAAGACCATGTAATCACTTACCTGAACAGTGCCCAGTTTTCACGTGATATAAACCCGGTCCTGAATCCCCCACAATGGCATCACATGTTAAATGACAAGCTGATTTTCAACCACTATTTCAGAAATCTTGGTATCCCGGTAGCCCATCAATATGGCTTTTATAGTGAGGATTTCGGTTTTTTGAACAACGGGGGTAATCTTTCATCCCGGAAAGATTTTCTTGATTTCCTTTTAATGGAAAAGCCGGAAAACCTTGTTTTGAAGCCACATGATACCTTTGGCGGATTAGGGATATTCATCTTTAACAATATACAATACGATAATGATATTGTTTTCAGGTCATCAAACGGGACAACCCTAACATACAGCGAACTGTCAGCAAAACTCGATTCCATGTTGAAGGAGATAAGAAAAATCAAGGGATTTGTTGTCGAAGCGGTAATTGGACAACATCCTGTCCTGCAAAAAATTTATCCACACTCGGTTAATACATTAAGAATCCTGACCTATCTGACAAAAGATGGCCGGCCGAAAATTCTCGGGACAAGAATCAGGATGGGAAGAAATGGCAACCTTGTAGATAATATATCCCAGGGGGGAATCCATGCAACGATCGATATTGAAACGGGCAGGATAACTGGTGGTTTATCAATAATTTCCAGGGAACAATCATATATTACAGACCATCCGGATACCGGGGCAAGATTCAAGGGAATAGAAATTCCTCACTGGCCACTGATTCTTGATCTGTGCAGGAAAGCTGCGAAGGTAATCCCATTGCAGCGATTTGTCGGCTGGGACATTGCCGTGGGGGAATCCGGACCTGTCATCATCGAAGGGAACAGTACGGGTGTTGAGGTGGCATACGACCAGCTTGGTGACCGGGGGTTCATGACGGAAGAATTCCGTAATGACATGCTGGCATACGGGATACGTTTTCCGGACCGGCTCCCGGGAATCAACCCGGTGAAAATCTATCAATCCTATAAGATCAGCAGAAGGTTAAATAAAGTCGGTTAGGCATATATCCCGGCACATTGTCAATTGATCAAAAAAGCCACCCGGTTCCAAACCAAAATGATTATATATCGTAACTTTCTTTCAGATCAGCCATGAATTATGAAGGTAAAAAAAGTACATCTCAGTCCCCTGCGAGTATACTCCCGCTTGCGTTTTTACATGAAAAGCCAGTATTGGGACAGGGAAACGATTGAGCAATATCAGCTCCGGAAAGTGCAGAACATTTTACTGCATGCCGGTTCGAATGTGCCCTATTACCGGGACCTGTTCAAATCAGTCCGGTTCGATCCCAAGAAGTTTAAATCCCTTAAGGACCTTGAACGGATCCCCCTGCTCGATAAAGAAAGCATCAGGAAGAATCCTGAACAATTCATCGCTGATCACAGGAATACGATCCATGGTTACTGGAAACAAACCACCGGATCAACAGGTACGCCGCTTAAATTATTCCTTGACAGGGACTGTCACATAAATAAGTATGCCGCCACTCTCAGGGCCTATCACTGGGCAGGATATTCACCGGGGAAACGGGCATTTCTACTGGTCGAGCCGGGTGGGTTGAACAAGGATTTCAGATACAGATTAACATCCAACTCCATTTTCTTTGATACAAGGGCGGTCAACCGGGAAAATGTGCGGAAGTTTTACAGGTTATTAAAGCGTTTCCAGCCCAGGTATTATGTAGGCTACGGGCGGGCTTTTCTGCTCCTTTATAAATACCTGCATGAGCTCAAACTTGATGTTCCCAGTCCAAGAAGCATGGTACATTACGGAGAGAACCTCATGGAGAACGACAGGGTGAAACTGGAAGCAGTGTACCGGACAAAAGTATATGATTTTTACAGCCACAGGGAAGATACTGTAATTGCTGCAGATCCTGAACCAGGGAAGAAATACTTGATGGAGGATTTCTTTTATCCGGAGATTATAGATGATCAGAACCAGCCAATTGAAGAAGGGACCGGAGAACTTATCGGCACGGGATTTTATAATTATACCATGCCCCTGATCAGGTATAAGACCACCGATATATTAACAGTCAAGAAGTACACTGAAGCAAACAGGTACAAATTCACACAGGTGGAGAAGATACAGGGAAGGATGAACGATAAGATCACTACACCCGGTGGCCGTGAATTTTACTTCATGGGTGAACCCATTTTTAATATACCCGGTATCATTTCGGCACAGTTTATCCAGGATAAAATTGATCACATCAGCATTAAACTGCTTACGGATGATGAATTTAGAATGGAATCAACAGATCAGGTAAAGAAGAATTGTAAGGATTACATTAATGAACAAATGGTATTTGACGTGGAACTCGTCGATAAGTTTGAAGAAAGGGGCAGTGGGGGTAAAAGACCCATAATTATCTCACGGCTGGATTAAATTTTTGCCGTTCAACCTTTCTTAACCAGGCAAACACGTTTAAGGTTACATGAACATATCAAAGAAAGGCAGGAGGAGGAATTTAGCTAATCGGGAGTTTTCCTTTTTCGGCAATGCTTCTATTCTGGCCTCAGGATCGGCCATCGCAAGCCTGATCTCACTGGCAGCCGAACCCATCGCATCCAGGTTATTTCCCCCCGAGGTATTCGGTATTGTATATGCTTTTTATTCCCTGATATCCATCATCGGGCTGATCATGTGTTTCAGGTATGAACAGGCGATTGTACTCCCCGATAATCATCCGGATGCAGCCGGTTTACTGAAACTGGGTTCCCTTCTGTTGTTCGGATGGATTTTTGTTTTCTATTTATTCATATGGACCACAAAAATGGTCGAATGGCTGGAATGGGATTCCATCCGGCAGGTGGTCTGGCTTTTACCGTTATTGTCCGGATTCATGGGTTTCTGGTACGTATTCATTTCCTGGTTCACCCGCAAAAAGAAATTCATCCATATATCCATTGCTTCGGTCCTTGTCCAGATCCCCCAGGTATTTTTAATCATCATCGGAGGATACCTCGGTTACAATACGGCCATTCACCTCATTGATTACCGTGTGGTTGGGATCCTGATCCCGCCATTGTTCCTTTTCATCTTTTTCATGATCCAGGACTCATGGATCTTCAAATTAAAGCATCGTGCAAAGGATCTTTTACGCCTGGCAAAAAGATACAAGAAGTTCCCGCTTTATGAATTCTGGTCGATCATGATGAGTGTAGTCGCATTTAATGGTCCCGTATTGCTCTTCCCGGTATTGTTTGATGCAGGTTCCGCCGGACATTTTTCCAAAGCTGTCTATATGCTTTACGTGATTCCCATCATGATAGGGAATTCTTTCAGCCAGGTCTTGTTCCAGCAGATGGCTGAACTGAAAAACAAGGGACAATCCACAGAACCCATGGTTCGGATGACTATCAAAAGTATCATCTTTATCGGGACCATCCCGCTCATCCTGGTTAGCATTGCGGGACCTGAGATTTTCAGCGTGCTCCTGGGTCCCCGGTGGGAGATTGCCGGACAATACAGCCAGTTCCTGTCTATCTGGTTATTCTTCCTGCTGCTGAGTACCTCATTGCACAGCGCTTACATGGTATTTGAAAAACAGGAGATAGCACTCGTATTGAATTTCATGGCTGTAGCCATCAGGCTGGGTATCCTGATCATCTGTGCACGGCTGGTAAAACAGGAGGGTTTTACCATTGTTTTGACTGTGGTAATATTTTCCATTGGAAGTGCACTGGTAAACCTGGCCAAGGTCATGTATATAGGGCATCTGATAAAATTGCGACTGCTTTCCCTGTTCCGGGAGATCAGGCTTTATTTATTTTTCATGATTATGGTGGCAGGGATATATGTGCTGTTAAAGCAAATGCTCAGCATGTCCGATCTGGTTGTATTCTTCACCGGAGCCATGCTGGGCGTGATTTATTATACTGTATTGTTACTTACACAACCGGCCATAAAGAAGTTAATCCTTTCATCTGTTTCAAAAGGAAAATCAGAGAGATGAGTGACATTAAAACCAGCATAGAGTAAAATTCTTTCTATTTTTATGCAAATAATGACCTGTATCGAATTTAAAAAATAAATGAAATGAAACCAACCCGATTTTTGTCTATTGTAATCCCGGTATATAATGATGAGGATGTACTGGATGAGTTAGTGAGACGCCTGATCCCCGTAGCAGAATCACTATCAGAAGATTTTGAAGTGATTTTCATTGATGATGGAAGCAAGGATCAGTCCTGGAAGGTTTTGATGCAACTTCAAAAAAGCAACCCGAATCTAAAAATCATCAAACTTGCACGGAATTTCGGGCAGTCGAATTCGACTGCCGCGGGACTGGATCATGCTACTGGCGATATCATTGTGATCATGGATTCTGACCTGCAGGACAGGCCTGAAGATATTCCCAAGCTGATTCAGTCAATGGAAGATAATGATACGGACATGGCCATTGTGAAATGGATAAGCAGGAAAGACTCATTTACAAAGAAATTCTTTTCGCGATTATTTCATTCGGTTTCTGACAGGATCACAAATCTTCATTATGAACCTGGACTCGGTGTGTTCAGGGTGCTTAGAAAAAATGCACTCGACCAGATTAAAAATATTCCCGAGACCACAGGAACCACACTAAGTCTGATGTACTGGTCCGGGTTTGAATACAGTATTGTCGAGTTAAAACGTGATGCCAGGTATGCTGGTGCCAGCGGATATAATCTGCGTAAGATGCTGAAACTGGCCGCAGACCGGATCTTTTCCTATTCGCGTTTCCCGATCAGGGTCGCGACATATGTAGGATTGACCGTTGGAGGTCTGAGTTTTGTTTTTGGAATATTGTTGATCATTAAGCGTTTGATCAATGAGAATGTTCCTGCCGGGTGGACCTCAACGCTTGTCCTGCTTGCCTTCCTGTTTGGTATTAATTTTTTCTTCCTCGGTATAATTGGCGAATACCTGGGACGGACTTACCTGGAAACCAAGGGGAGACCAAAGTATATCATCAGCAGGATCATCGAGAGTAAGTAGCCCATTCACAGCAATGGCTAAAAAGATCTTGGTTCCCGGCGCTGGAATCGGACAGGTGATAGTTTTAAAGAAAGCGCGGGAAATGGGACTGAAAACTGTTGTTGTGAGTCCCGATGGGGATTACCCCGGCTTTCAGTATGCCGATATTATATATTATGAAGACGTAAGGAATAAAAAAAAGGTTCTGGAAATAGCACAGAGGGAAAAGATCGATGGCATTGTTTCGGATCAGAATGATATCCCGGTTGAAACCATGGGATATGTTGCAGAAAAGCTGGGTTTGACCGGTAACAGCTATACCACAAGTAAGATCTATTGCCGGAAAGACCTGATGAGAGAAAAATGCAAGGAAATCGGCATGCCTTCTCTCGCATATGGCATTGCATCAGATCTGCAGGGGGCCCTTGAAATCGCCGGGGAGATCGGTTATCCCCTGATGTGTAAACCTACGGATAACCAGTCAAGTAAAGGGGTTTTTAAAGTCGAAAATGAAAATGCGTTAAACCGGGTTTTTGATGAGGTATTGGCCAATGCCTTTTCCGGGAAAATCATTATAGAGCAATTCATGGAAGGCCAGGAATATATTGTAGATGGCCTTGCCATTGATGGAGATTATAAACACCTGTTAATACTTGATAATGAGAATTTTAACCTGAAAGATATCTGTATCCCCAGGGGAAGGACTTCCCCAACCGCGTTGACTGAAGATAAAATCACTGAGCTGATATCGATAGATATGAAGATTAATACTTTATTCGGACTGGCAAACGGAATGAGTCATAATGAATACCTGTTAAATCCCCGGGATGATCAGTTTTACCTGATAGATGCGGCTGCCCGCGGCGGCGGGGCGTTCATCTCCTCCCATCTGCTTCCCTATGCTTGTGGATTTGATGCTACGGAAATGCTGATCCGGCTGGCACTCGGTGAACCTCTGGATATAAGTGATTACCGCCCTGCATCAAAAGCAGTGTGCTATATTTGTTTTTATCTTGAGGCAGGAGAAATCCTGCGAATTGATGGCATGGACAGGATCAGGGATATGGAATGTGTGCTGGGTATTCATGAGGTAAACCTGGAGCCGGGGAAAAAAGTGAAGGGACTGGTTGATAAATCACATAGGCTGGGCCCCATACTGGTTGGTTGTGATACCTTGCCGGAACTGAACAATGCAAAACAGATGATAAAGGATACACTGGTCATATCGACTGACCAAAGCAACAATGCTGTAATCTGGGAATAGTATATGATAAAGCTGGCCATCATAGGTGCAAGTTATCTGCAGGTCCCGCTCATAATCAAGGCCAGGGAACTGGGCATTGAAACACATGTGTTTTCCTGGGAAGAAGACCAGTGTAGAAATAACATATGTGACCAGTTCTATCCGATCTCCATTACAGAGAAAGAACAAATACTGCAAGAATGTCAGGCGATCCAGATTGATGGCATTACTTCCATAGGTTCAGATCTGGCCATGCCTACCGTAAACTACATCGCAAGCCAGATGAACCTTACCGGTAACAGTCTTGAGTCTACCTTGTTAACTACCAATAAATTTGCAATGAGACGGAGATTATCGGAGCATAACCTCCCCTGTCCCAGGTTTAAAAAAATCAATTCATCCGATGAGTGGACGGCTGACGATTTTGTATTTCCTTTGATCATAAAACCCACAGACCGGTCCGGCAGCAGGGGAGTGGCAAAAATACAAACCGAGGAGGAAATCCCGGATGCCCTGGAAAGGGCCCTGTCGGAATCACTTGTCAATGAAGCGATCATTGAAGAATTCATTGAAGGGAAAGAGATAAGTGTCGAAATGGTTTCCTGGCAGGGGACACATCACTACATCACCTGCACTGATAAAGTCAGTACGGGCGAACCATATTTTGTCGAGATCGAGCACCATGTCCCGGCCAGTATAACGGCTGACCTTGAAAGCCGGATCGTTGCCCTGGTAAAAGAAGCCCTGACATTCCTTGGAGTTGAATACGGAGCCAGCCATTCCGAAATATTGATAACCCATGAGGGGGAGATTTTCATAGTGGAGATAGGAGCCCGCATGGGAGGCGACAACATCGGGTCTGATCTGGTAAAATTATTTACAGGATACGACTTTGTAAAGGGGGTTATTGAAATTGCCATGGGAACATTCACCATCCCCCGATTAAAGCAATTGAAACATGCCGGGATATTCTATCTAACCCCAAAAGCAGGAAGAGTAACAGCAATTCAGAATAGATCTTCTGATTTCCAGGAGATTGTCCGCTCGGAAATCCTTGTAGAAGTTGATGAGATAATTGAGTTTCCAGTAACAAATAGTGCACAAAGATCGGGATATATCATCTATACGGGTAACAAATTGGTCAGTATTACTCCTGAGGAGGTGATTAAAATTATAACCGAATAACATACTGAAAGTATTATTCCCGGTCAGGAAGGTTTGATCGGATCTCCTTTCACAGATTCAAGGTAATCATTTACCAATTGACTGCATTTTAAGGCGCCGGCGTCATTTAAATGATCACCGTCATAAAAATCCTCTGCGGTAAACCTGGGATCCCCGTCAATTTTAAAGTGATATACATTCTCAAATTCCCTGGCCATCCAGCTGCAGGTATCGATGATCATGTTATATTTAACCGGGTTCAGGTTTTCCCTGTAAGAAACATAGGTAGGAAAGTTAATCATGTGAACCCTGATACCTCTTTCCGCACAGATTTCGATTATATTTCTGAGAATCTCGAGGTTCCAGGAAAAATCCAGAGAGGGACTGTCGTGCTTGTGTGCTTCTTCTTCGCCTGTTCTCTCAAGATCCAGGCTGTTCTCCATATGGTATTCATCGCACCAACCCGAAGCGGTGGTGGATATAAGGCTTTTATTCTTTAAATGATACTGGTATACCTTTTTTATACTTCTCTGGACAGGCAGGTTCAATATCTCCAGGTAATACTTGTGATACCATTGATTATAGGGAGGTGTAATATCATAGTGGCGGTAATAATTGAACTTTCTCCAGGCCTCTTCCCCTTCGCCGAACATATATGTCATGGAAGCATGGGCGATCATCAGGACCACATCCTTCAATTGCGGCAGGGAATCAATATATTTTTCGAGAAGCAGATAGTCAAAAAACAGTGATTGGCTTACATATGAAAGGTTAAATGTCTCTGAATCAAATTGTTCCGGGTCAACTCCATAGTAGGTATGAGAGCCACCCATGACCAGGGTCTCAATTTCATCGTATTTCTGTTCCATCTGCGCCTTTTTAAACTTGAAATCGTGAGGCAATTGACGGAGTACGACCTCAAGAGCCACAGCGCTTATTATGATGGGTAACAGGAATAATACAAATCTTGCCAATGCTTTTTTCATATGACGTACGCTGGTGGTTATAAATCAGAACTGTTGATAAACAAATGTATTTTCACCCTTGGCCAGCCACAGCATCAGAATAATGAGAAAATAATATGCCGGCCATCTTATCCAGATGCTTAATTTCTGGAACCATCCAAAGATATCTACTTTCCTTTCCTGGAAGGACTCGAAAATCATCCAGATGACTAGGATAATGAGGGCAAGAAAGAAGTCTTTTCGATATTGTACTACGATCAGGTCCCTGAAATCCGATTTTAATAGCTCCATATCGAGGGAAGCAAACAAGTTACCGACAAAATGAGAGGATTGAGCATAGGTTTCAGCATAAAAGAAGATAAGGGAGAAACAGAAAAACAGAAATGTAATGATTCTGCTGATCCTTAAAACAAGCCCGGCTGGTAACTTCTTGGCCAGTTTTATCCGGTTCCTCCTGGTAAAAAACTCATAATTGATGGCCAGCACCTGGATGATACCCAGGATAATAAAATTCCACCGCGGACCGTGCCATATCCCGATGATGAAAAAGGTCAGGAAGACCGCGTAAGCCGGTCCCCAGTTTTTCCATTTCCGCCTCTTGTACAGCACGATCATAAAAATAAACTCATTACACCATGCTGTTAATGAGATGTGCCATCTTCTCCAGAATGTGGATACATTCTCGGAAAAGAAAGGGCGGTTGAAATTATCGGTAAGCTTGAATCCCAGCAAACGGGCTGATCCCAGGGCGATATCTGTATATCCTGAAAAGTCAAAATAAATATAAAAAGGCTGGAGCAGATAGGTTACAATCAAGGTCAGGCCGGTATATTCAAATACATTACCGTATACCTGGTTGATGATTAAACCCAGTGTATCAGCAATGGCCAGCTTCTTAAAGAAACCGAACAGCAGGAGATGCAAACCGGCTGACATATCTTCATTGTTCCATTGTTTCTTCTGATGTAATTGTGGTAAAAAACTGTTCGATTTTTCAATGGGACCCGAAATGAACTTGGGAAAGAATAAATTGTAGATCACGAAGACATCAAATCTCTTTTCATATTCCTCTATGCCTTTGTAAACCCGGTACATGTATCCCAGGCATTGAAACGTGTAATATGAGATCCCCAGGGGCAAAAGCACAGACAACAGGGGTATGGTCTCCCTGGCTGCAAATGACCGTAAAACAAAGTTGATATTCTCAACAAAGAAATTTGAATATTTAAAGAAAATAAGTACCCCGATATTGATAAAAAGACTGGTAATGTATAAGCCTTTCTTGCGGGGAGCAGTCTTGAGAGCATTCATCCATATTCCGAATAAATAATTGATAGTAGAGAAAACTACCGCAAAAAGCAGAAATGGAACAGAAAGACTGCCAATAAAAGCAAGGCTGGCAACAAGCAATAATGGGCGTTGAAATCTATCGGGAAGAATGTAATATAAAAGGGTAATTACCGCCAGGAATATGATATAACCAAGTGAGATCATTTATTGACAAATATTAAAATTAACGATTGCTAATACGTTATTGAGCAGACAAAGGTTCCCCGGTGATGCTTGTCTTATTACCTTCATCCTGTATGACATCAACTATCCTGTTACAAAAAAGGATGTAAGCCATACCGGAAAACTGGTTGTTTGGATGTGAATCTCCCGGACCGGCGGCAAATTCCTTTTTCATGTAGATACCACCTTCTGTTTCGAGTTCATAAAAATCCCATAAATATATATTGTCTCCCGGTTCATCCCAGGTCTGCCGGACCCAGTTAAAGAACTCCCTCGTTTTTGTGGCCTTCTCTTCTGTTGTGTTTTCTTCCAGGAGTGCTGCACCGGTCCACACGAGGAACCTGGTGTCGGGAAATTCCAGCATTTTCTTTTGCAGAGCTTCGTATTGCAGTTTATAATTCTCTATCCGTTTCTCCCTCGAATTAATATCCGGTTGCCCTGTGTCTTCCAGGATATCCCCTACCGGGAAGCAATGCTTCCATATGATGATATCGTAATCCCTGGAAAGGATCTCCAGGGTAGGATCAGCATTGACCGGCTGATCACCGGCATTATTAACCCAGATGTCATAATAGTCAAAAGGGAAGTTGCCGTATTCGCGGGACTGACCCGCTGCAGGGAAATACAATTCTTCAATCTTATAATTTGTACCATGATTTTTGTTGTACTGCTTAAACCAGGCTTTTACGGCAGATCCGCCGCCAAGTTTTCTTTGGATTTTGGATTTAACGGTGGACTTATCACCCTGCCAGATGTTATATCCTGTGCTGTGATGCAGGAAAATTATATTTACAGCCGTTTCCGGCTGTTCTGTTTTTCCTCCGCATGAATTCATGGACATTAAAATCAATACAAGCAGACAGAAACGCAGGTCTTTCATAGCATTTTTTTTGTTTTAAAAATAGAACATATTCATTTAATCCCAATCATCTTTTGATAAATGCCTGATCAGTTCTTGTTAATCAATGAAATGGTATGACTTAAACCATCACCACTATTTCAAACATACACCGGCCTAATATTTTATATAATTATACGGGCAGATAAAATTATTGTCAAAAGCAAAGCGCTATTTGAAATAAACTAATTTTTGAATACCTTCACAAATAGTTAAAGATTCATATTTGACTCCCCAATAAACTATCTTCACACAATGAAAAATTCTCAACTTATTAGCGTTTTCTATGCGCTAATTTTCATGGCAACTTCCTTCCGGTTACTGGCTCAAGTGCCTGAGAATGGACTGGTTTTTGATGGAAATAATGATTATGTAGATGTTCCATCCACAACATCTGATGAACTGAATCCTGCAGAATTTCTTACACTGGAATGCTGGGTCAAACTAAATGAAGCCCCTTCAGTAAGTCATCGTCCTCACTTGATAACAAAGTTTGCTTCTTATGCCCTGGCAGTTGATATCAACGGATATGCATCGGTATTTGTTTATACCGGGGACTGGCACTTTACACAATCTACCACACCCATACTTACAGATGTCTGGTACCACCTGGCAGGCACCTATGACGGAGCTACCGTGCGTATATACGTTAATGGTGTTATGGAAAATTCAGCCCCTGTGAACCTAACATTGAGTCAAAACATTGAAAATGTAAGGATTGGTGCATTACATGCCACACCTGACAATACCAATACTTCGGGCATGATTGAGGAAGCCAGGATCTGGAACACAACCCGTTCCCAGTCTGAAATACAGGGCTCAATGAACCGGACCATCCCGGGCAGCACCTCAGGTCTTATCGGCTATTGGAGATTTGATGAAAGTTCAGGGACCAATGCGGATTGTGAGACAACTTATGATAATGATGGGACATTAACCAACATGTCAACACCATCAGCCTGGACAACCTCAACTGCTTCGATTGGTGATAATTCCATATTCGCAGTTTCAGCTGATCTTGCCGAAACCCCTGGATGTGCAGTGGATGTGGAATTCGGGGCCAGTCCCGAGGGACCCGGTTCCGGCCACTCCATGGCGGTTATGCAGGTGAACCAGCTTCCCAACAACGTTTCTGGTTTGGAACCAAACAGGGCTCAGCGGTATTGGGAGATATGGTCAGAAGACCCGGATTTTGACGGCAATTTCACTGCTGACGTTCGTTTTCATTATGATAATATCAGTGGTTTTAACAATGAAAAATCCCTGAGGCTTTTCAGAAGGGATGATGCCAATGATACCTGGTCTGTTGTTACCGGATCTACCGTCGTTACCGATGATGGCGGCTCATCTACTACCGGAGATGGCATAGGGTACGTTGAATTATCGATTACAGAAAATACACCGGGAGATTTCAGCGGGCAGTATATACTTTCATGGGGGAATAACGATCCTCCGGTTGTCTCAAACATCCCGGGTCAATCGGTGCCGGAAGGAACGGCTTTCACTGCCATTGCACTGGATGGTTATGTAAATGACCCGGACAATGCAGACAATGAGATCACCTGGACGGTTACAGGAGAGAATAATGTTACGGTCAGCATAGTCAACAGGGTGGCTACCATCACCGCTGACGATCCGGATTGGAACGGGACCGATATGGTTACCTTTACGGCTGAAGATCCTGAAGGGGAAAGTGACAGTGACCAGGTGACTTTCGAAGTAACCCCGGTCAATGATCCCCCGGTTGTTGGTGATATCCCGAACCAGGAAGTAGCTGAGGGATCAGCCTTTGCGACCATTACCCTCGATAATTTTGTCACAGATATTGATAATGATATTACTACCATAACCTGGGCAGCCACCAACCAGTCAAATCTTACCGTAGATATAACCGACCGGGTAGCCACCATCACCGTGAATGACCCGGAATGGAATGGAAGTGAGCCCATTACTTTCCAGGCCAAGGATCCATTGGGTGGACAGGACAGTGATACGGCAGTATTTACGGTCACACCGGTAAATGATTCTCCCGTTGTATCGGATATTCCTGATCTGGGTATATCGGAAGGCCAGGGTTTAGCGCAGGGAATCGATCTTGATGGCTTCGTTGCAGATGTTGATGATCCTGACAGTGTGATAACCTGGACGGTTGCTGGTGAAAGTAACGTCACCGTTGATGTAGTAAAACGGATTGCTTATATAACAGCGGATGATCCTGATTGGAACGGCAGTGATACATTAATATTTACAGCAACAGATCCACTTGGAGCTTCAGATAAGGATACATGCATCTTTACTGTAATGCCGGTGAATGATCCCCCAACGCTCAACCGGGCAATACCGGATACCACGGCAGATGCTAACCACGCCTTTTCCTATGTATTAGATCCCAATACATTTGGTGATATTGATGCTGGGGATACCCTGGTTTACAGTGCAGTGATCTCGATGGGAGGGGGTATACCAGCCTGGATTACATTCGATCCTGTGACCAAAACATTCTCAGGCACACCTGCTGATGAAGATAAAGGCATGGTTGAAGCCATTGTGACAGCCACTGATGATAGCCTTGCAAGTGTTGCAGATACATTCAACATTGAGGTCAAATCTTATGTTGGCATTGGCAATCCACTGACCAGCCTGGAAATCAGCCTTTATCCGAATCCCAACAATGGCAGGTTTGTCATTGAAAGCGATATATTTGAACTGAAGGATGTTGTACTGGAGATCTTTAATGAGAAAGGACAGCTGATCTGGAACAGGGAAATTAAAGATGAGATAGGAACACTGCATGAATCCGTTGATCTGAATAGCGCACCTGATGGCCTGTATCTCCTGAGAGTGAGAAACAAATCAGGTATGATCAACAAGCGGTTCGTAATATCCTATTAAATGTTATTTGAAGATATTCAAGTACAACTGATTGCCTATTTCAAATTGCTTAATAAATCTGCTGCATCTGAAGTTTGAGAATCAATCATTGGATCTGTTTTATTGTCACTTATAGTCTTTTTAATAAGATTTTACCCATTTTTTCATGGTTTGGATTTCGTTTATCACACAATTGCGTCCATTAACCTGTGCAAATCCCCATTTTGCAGGGATCGGCTGCATTAAATCTAACATTCCTGGTCGTTTGACGTATGAATGTATGGCGTTGATAAAAATAAATTAAAATTGGGATGTAAGAATTTGAATAAGAATTATATGTTAAATACCTTGCCTCAGGCTAAAAATGCAGAACAGATAATAACTAATACTAAAAAATTTTATGACATGAAAAAATTTAACGCTTTTACAATTCTATTAATGCTGTTTTTCATGGCAGCTCCATTGCTGTTAAATGCGCAGGTGCCGGAAAATGGCCTGGTCTTCGATGGAGATGATGATTATGTCAATATCTCAACCTCCTCTGGGGATGAACTGAATCCCGACACTACTATAACTCTGGAAACCTGGGTTTATCTTAATGAAGCCCCCTCGGGCACTCATACTCCTTATCTGATTGCTAGGTTAAACTGTTACTCTCTTACCATTGATAACAACGGTCATGTAAAGATGTTTCTGCGGAACGATGAGGGTGATTGGTCTGAACCGACTGGCTCCACAACCATTGTCCCGAACCGGTGGTATCACCTGGCAGCCACATACGATGGAGCCAATGCACGCGTTTATCTAAATGGAAATGAGGAAGGTTCATCCGTTGCAAGTGATACCATGGCCAGAACCATGCTAAATATGAGGCTTGGATCCTTGGATATTTTTGCAAATGCTAACAATCTAAATGGTATGATGGATGAAGTCAGGATCTGGGATATAGCCCGCAGCAGGGATGATATCCGGAGCACAATGAACCGGACCATCCCCGGCACCACAGCGGGACTGGTTGGATACTGGAGGTTTGATGAGAGCTCAGGAACCCTTGCAGATGATGAGACCACTTATGGAAATAATGGAACATTAACGAACATGTCAACACCTTCAGCCTGGTTAACATCGACAGCTCCTATTGGTGATTATTCCCAAACTGTGGAATCTTTGGATATTACTGAAATCCCAGAATGTGATGTGGATGTGGATTTTCGAGCATTTCCGGAGACACCCGGGCCAGAGCATACCCTGTCAGCGATGCAGGTGAACCAGTTTCCGAACAGTAGTACCGGATTGTACCCTGACAGGGCCAGCATGTACTGGCAGATCTGGTCAGAAGACATTGATTTTGACGGGAATTTCACGGCTGATGTCCGTTTTCATTATGATGATATCGGCGGTCTACCAACTGAATCATCACTCGATCTTTTCAGGAGGGATGATGTTAACGATACCTGGAGCCCGGCCACAGGATATACCGTGGTTTCCAATGACGGCGGAGCATCTTCCACCACGGATGGTATCGGGTATATTGAACTGACCATTACTGAAACTACGGCAGGGGGATTCAGCGGCCAGTATATTATATCATGGACCAATTTACCTCCGGTGGTAGATGATATCCCGGATCAGTCAGTGGCAGAAGGATCCGCCTTCGCAACCATAAACCTGGATGATTATGTAGATGACCCGGATAACCTGGACAGTGAGATCACCTGGACGGTAACCGGAGAAACCGATGTTACGGTTACCATCACCGACAGGGTGGCCACCATCACCGCTGACAATCCGGAGTGGAATGGGACCGACATGGTGACCTTTACCGCCGAGGATCCCGAAGGGGAAACTGACAGCGATGAAGTGACTTTCGAAGTAACCCCGGTCAATGATCCACCGGTTGTGGGCGATATTCCAAACGATACGGTACCTGAGGGGACAGCTTTTGCCACCATTAACCTTGATAATTTTGTCACTGATATCGATAATGACATCACCACCATGATCTGGACAGCCACGGGACAGTCAGATCTAACAGTGGACATTACCGACCGGGTTGCTACCATTACAGTGATTGACACCAACTGGAACGGAAGCGATACCATTACCTTCCAGGCAGAAGATCCTGATGGAGGGACTGATTCGGATCCGGTTACCTTTACAGTAACACCGGTGAATGATCCCCCCGTGGTAGATGTTATACCCAATCAGACCATCAACGAGGGGGAAAGTTTCACACCAATTATCCTTGATGATTATGTATCGGATATAGATAATGCTGATAGCACAATTACCTGGACAGCCAGTCTCGAAGGCGGTGTTTCCGTGGACATTACAGACCGCGTTGCCACCATTACAGTAAATGATCCTGAGTGGAACGGTTCGGATCTAATAAGATTCACAGCAAAGGATCCTGACGGATTACAGGACAGTGCAGATGTTGTATTTTATGTGAACGGTGTTAATGATCTACCGATGGTGGAAGACATTCCTGACCAGACCATTGCCGAAGGCCAGAGCTTCAGCCAGATCAGCCTGGATGATTTTGTTTCTGATGCTGATGATCCTGACAGTGCATTGACCTGGACAGTCACTGGACAGTCAAATCTTACAGCTGAGATAACCGACCGGGTTGCTACCATTACGATTGATGATGCAGAGTGGAACGGAAGTGATACATTGATATTTACAGCGACAGATACGTCCGGGGCTTTTGATACGGACACCACCATTCTCACTGTAATGGCGGTAAATGATCCCCCGACGCTCAACAAAGCCATACCGGATACCACAGCAGTGGCTGAGGAAGCATTCTCATTCATTCTGGATCCGAATACATTTGCTGACATTGATCCGGGTGACAGCCTTGTTCTGAGTGCAAGCATGTCGATGGGAGGCAGCACACCAGCCTGGATTACATTCGATGCGGCAAGCAGAGAATTCTCAGGCACACCGGCTGACGGAGATAAGGGTATGGTTGAAGTAATTGTGACAGCCACA
>Ga0111175_1068_pt1 | contig 19966 bp, 12 predicted proteins | sample DeeMarSWOR324_28_FD_80228 | JGI IMG/M metagenome (GOLD analysis project Ga0111175, IMG submission 80228) | Bacteroides sp. SM23_62
ATAGAGATACGGGAATACATTGTTCAGCCTTCTGCATCTTTTGGTCATGATAAAGCCATCCGACCATATGTTGCCGAGCATTTCATTAACCTGGGTTTCAACATTTTGCCCATTTACCGAGATGATCCGGCTGCCTTTTTTTACCGGGCAGTGCTGATTGTAACTATGGATTACATAAAGCTTTCCATCCAAAGCGTGTACCCCCAGCGGAAACATTCGCTGCGGGGCTTTGTCCCAATACCCGTCCGGGGTCCACAGGGAAGTATGCCCGCAACCCACCCTGGCCACAAGGGGAATGAGTATGCGATAAAATTCCTGTGTGCTCATGGGATGATGGATCATCTGGTAATGTGCCTCGAAAAGACTGTCAAACGTCCTTCTGGATGTAAACTGGTATAATTTCGGGTGGCTCTCTTCAAGGAATTGCCTGAATTGTCTGAAATCAGCCTGTAATTGATCCACGGTAAATTTCCCCTGCCCGGCTTTGTCTTCCTGACTTCCCGAAGAACGGTTCATGCATGCGGGGTAGGACAAAACCGTAAAAAGCGTGATCAGACCGGCTGAAAGAATGGGCAAAAAATTTTTCATAAGGCTGATTTATAATACCTTGAGTATTGTTACCTTTACATTAAAGATACAGAAATTAATCCATTACCGTCATGAAAATACTTATGCTGCTGTTAACCATTAATTTTCTTAATGCCAATCCAATGGAAACTGAATTTTCGAAAGATGTCTTCGACACAGGGGACGGAGAACTTGCCATCACTTTTATCGGACATGGAACGCTCATGTTCGAGTACAACGACATGGTGATACATATTGATCCCACCATGAGTGAAACCGATTATGCCAAAATGCCTGATGCGGATATGGTCCTTGTCACGCATCATCATGGAGATCACCTGGATGTGACAGCGATCAAGCACATCATCAAAGAGGATTGTCCCGTCGTAATGACACCATCCTGCCTTGACCAGCTTGAGGATATCAAAGGAACTGTCATCATGGAAAACGGTGATAAAAAAACCGTGAAAGGCATTCCGATTGAGGCCATTCCCGCCTATAATATTGAACACAAAAGGTCAAACGGAGAGCCTTTCCATCCAAAAGGCATAGGGAATGCTTATTTGCTTGGCATCGGTGACCTGAAAGTACTGATTGGGGGTGATACCGAAAACGTTCCGGAAATCAAGGCCCTGAAAGATATTGACATTGCCTTTCTGCCAATGAACCTGCCCTATACCATGACCCCTGAAATGGTGGCAGATGCAGCCAGGGCCATGCAGCCAAAAATCCTGTATCCATATCATTTTGGCCAGACAGACCCGGAGGAACTGGTAATCCTGCTGCAGGATGAGAAAGAAATAGAAGTAAGGATACGGGACCTGCAGTAGAACCGTATCATCATCGGTGGGGAACAGGATCACTCCTTTATCAATCCCTGTCCCTCTATCCAGGGTGCACCGGCATCCTGCAGTTCTTTCTCAAGCTTAGGAAGGACCATATCTGCGATTTCCGCCAGGCGTTGTTTTAATTTTGCCAGTTCTGATTTGCCGGTCTCCAGCGATTGCATATGCATCTCTGTGGGTCCGTAGGTCGTAGCCAAACCGTTTAAAGCGACATTGAGCCTGTTTTCCGGTGTTGGCGGACGGCTTTCTCCAACTTCCCCCGCCGAAGGGCTTCCGTGCATAAGGGCATAGAGATCCTTTAGTTGCTCTGCGGTCTTGTGGATCCGTAGCTCAAGTTCCTTCGCTTCCCTGTCCAGCCTCAGTACGGCAGCCTGCATGGCCTTTATCCGTTTCACGCTTTTGTCCAGTTCCAGTGAAGTGGCCAGGTGATCCTGCTGGAAAGCCTCCATTTCATTTTTAAATGCTGTCCTTTCTTCATCGGAAGCTCCTTCCAGGGCTCCCCTGTAAAGTGGTTTTACTTCAAAAGGCTGGGGACCGGACAATTCCGTCAGTTCTCCGTCAACTGCCTTAGCTAGTTCAACGGTATATGTTCCAGGAATGATCATTGGTCCCCGGGAAGATCCCTCCTCCTCCCACCTGATGCCTCTTTTGGATGCTGACCGCAGGTTCCAGCCTATCCTGTGAATGCCCTTTGAAGCCTTCCCTATGATGGTGTTCACGAGATCCCCCTGAGCATCCTTGATGGTTAGCCGGATCTCGGGTGCTTTCTGAAGTTTTTCTGCATCCAGCTTTTCCCATCCGGGGAAGGGTATATCCTGGCCTTCCTTGTTCAGGTTCTTTTCTTTTTTCTGCCTTTCAGATTTCAGGGATGGAATATCTTCCGGTAAATAGTAGGTAAAGATAGCGCCAAAGAGAGGGTTTTCCGCTGCATAATAGGATGCTCCAGGTCCTCCCAGTATTGATCTGGGAACATATAACCAGGCGTCTTTTACAGGAAACAGGGTGGGTTTATTTGACAGGCCGCTGGCCGAGACTTCCCTCAGCGGTGAATAATCATCGAGGATGAAAAAACCGCGTCCGAAAGATGCACATACCAGGTCATTTTCCCTCCGCTGGATGGTCAGGTCCCTGAAGGAGATGGTCGGAACACCGCCTTTTAGTTTGATCCATTTATTTCCCCCGTCCGGGGTGAAATAAATACCGTATTCAGTGGCAGCAAACAACAAATCCTTCTTGACATGATCCTGCACAAGCCTCCAGACCAGGAGTTTTTCCGGAAGATCTCCGCCAATGTAGGTCCAGCTGCGGCCTGCATCAGTACTTTTTAAAACATAGGGTTTGTAATCCCCGAATTTATGGTTATCAAGGGCCGCATAAACGGTCATGGCATCGAACAGATCTGCCCTCAGATCATTTACGAACGCGGTGGAGGGGATGCCCTTGATGCTGCCGATTTCCAGCCTCCGCCAGTTTTGTCCGCCGTCTTCGGTCACCTGTATGAGCCCGTCATCCGTACCGGCATAGATCAGTCCCTCCTGAATGGGAGATTCTGCCAGGGAAGTGATGGTGTTGTACTCCGACATGGCATTTAAATCCCAGGGATTGTCCCAGCTCTGCTGCTTCCCCATGATGGAAAGAGACAGCCGTTCCTGGTCCCTTGTCAGGTCACCCGATATACTTGTCCAGCTGTCACCACGGTTATCGGATCGCCATACCCGGTGGGAAGCAAAGTATATCCTTGCCGGGTTGTGTGGACTCACCAGCACGGGTGAATCCCAGTTAAACCGCTCGGGACCTTCCCCCTCACCCGGTTGAGGCATGATCAGGACCTGCTCGCCGGTAATCCGGTCTATGCGGTGCAGTCCCCCTTGCTGGGTCTCCGCATACATAATGTCAGGATTCCCGGGTTCGGTTGCCGCCTGGTGACCGTCTGCACCCAGTATAATGGACCAGTCTGCATTGCTGATGCCATGTTCATTATCGGTGCGTGAGGGTCCGCCATGTGAGCCATTGTCCTGGGTCCCCCCATAAACGAAATAAAATGGTTCATGATCATCCACTGCCAGTTTATAATACTGGGTGACCGGCAGATTACCGATGAAACGCCAGGTTTCTGCCCCATCAAAGCTTTCGTAAATTCCCCCGTCAGTGCCGATCAGCAGATAACCGGGATCATCACAGCGAAAAGCCATGGCGTGATTGTCAGAGTGCTTTTTATCCTCCTTCAGGCGGCGGAATGTTTTTCCATGATCGTCCGAAACCTGGATGCGAACATCCATCAGGTATATCCTGCCTTCAGCATGCGGTGAAGCGTAGAGTTCCTGGTAATAATGGGGACCGGTTGCCCCTGAAACCGTATTCGATTGTTTTACCCAGGTCGTACCGCGATCGGTGGACATAAACACGCCACCCGTTCTCCTGTCCAGTTCAATGGCTGCATAAACCCGATCCGGATCCTGGGGTGAGACGGCAAGGCCTATTTTTCCCAGGTTTGAGGTGGGAATGCCCTCGGTAAGTTTTTCCCAGCTTTCCCCTCCGTCCCTGCTGCGGTGTATTCCCGACCCGGGACCTCCTCCCATGTATGCGGCGACGTTACGATGCCGCTGCCAGGTAGCAGCATACATCCAGTCCGGATCCCTGGGATCAATCACAAGATCGGTGGCACCGGTCCAATCGTCATCCCCGAGGACCCTCTTCCATTGCTCTCCCCCATCCACCGATTTGTAAATCCCGCGTTCCCCGCCCTTATTCCAAAGGGGACCCTGGGCAGCCACGTAAACAACATTTGAATGATCAGGATGGATGATTATACGGGCAATATGTTCGGATGATTTGAGTCCCATATTCTTCCAGTGCTGACCTCCGTCCGTACTTTTATAAACCCCATCGCCGATACCTACATGCCTTCCCCCGACATCTTCACCGGTCCCAACCCAGACAGTATTCGGGTTATTCGGATCAATACTTACGCAACCGATAGAATAAACCGGTTGGGAATCAAAAATCGGGGTCCAGGTAACACCTGCATTGGTTGTTTTCCATACCCCTCCTGATCCCACGGCTACGTACCAGATATTATTATTTTCCGGATGAATGGCAATGTCGGCAATTCGTCCGGAGGTGAAGGCGGGACCAATATTCCTGAATTTCAATCCTGCAAAACTGTCATCCGGAGATGTCAAGGAATGATTATCCTGTGCAAACAGATTTGCACTTGCAAGCAACAGTAAGAAAACAATATTTTTCATCGGGTTTATGTGTGTGGGTTAATATTTCGTGAAGGTTTAAGGTACACAATTATCTTGAATAATTGAAGCCGGGCGGTTACATAAATAATTGTCCATGGATGCCTCATTTACAGGCATTTAAATATGATCTCAGGCTTGAATAAATAAATTTAATGACTTTTTTGTTTAATAATTCAGGGTTAAATATTGAACAAAACATCAGCTGGTGTGTTTACTTACTAAATTTAACTTTAGAAGACATGAAAACAATGAGCAATAACAAAAATCGATTTCCGAAACCTTTCAGGTTTACCATCTATCTTTTTATAGTAATCATAGTCGGTTTCATGAACTGGGCCTTTACCTACGCTGATGATACAGGGATGGGAGAAATTCCGAACCTCGAATCCCGCCTGACGGAGGCCCTGGTCCCCATACCAGATCCCGAGCCTGAGCTGGAAGATTGGCTGCTGTCGTTTTCCCATGATTTAAACGAAGAAAGCAATAAATCAAAAACCAGCCTGGAAGTACGTCTTGCTGAAGCGCAAAAACCTGTGGCTGACCCTGAACCCGAGCTGGAAGATTGGCTGCTGAACTTATCCGATGATATCCTAACCGTTTACTGTGAATAGTAAGCCAGAAGGAACAGATCATAAAAAATCAGACTGACCCGGAAAGACCCATTTTTACAAATGGGTCTTTTTCATTTTAGCAAACATCAATTCTCACCTCCCCAATGATGGCATGATTGTCCGCCTTCCCGATCATCCTTGCTTATTCCTGTTGGATCTTAATCTAAAATCTTATTTTTGATTACCAAATATCAAAAACTTTACCCATGAAGATCGTTTATATGCCCGTACTATTATTCCTGTGTATCGTTACTTCTGGACAATCCCTATTTGATAAAGAATCTGTCAAATCCATCATGGACAGGGTAAACAGGTACCAGTTTGAAAACCCCTGGCAGGCATTTGATAACAACTGGATACGCGGGACCTATTATGCCGGTGTCATGTCATGTTATTTCGCCACCGGGGATAAAGCATACCTGGATCAAAGTGAAGCATTTTGCCATTCCATCAACTGGAAGTTGCCTGCCCTGCCTCCCTGGAAAGGAGGCAGCGGTGCAAACCTGTTGACCTGCGGACAAACCATGTTGGAATGTTACATGGTAAAGAAGGATAAATATAAAATTGAATCCATCATTTCCCACCTTGAAGATCCTGAAATAAGGAATCCTGTGTCAAACCCCTTAGAATGGTACTTTGAGGCAGGCAGGCGTTATGTTGACGGGTTGTTTACCGGGCCACCCACACTGGCCATGCTGTATGCCGTCACCGGGGATGAGAAATACCTGGATTGGATGGAAACCTGCTTTTGGGACGTCTACGGGAAATTGTACGACATTGAAGAAAACCTGTTTTACCGTGATCATCGTTTCTTTCCGGATTGCATGGAACAGCGGATAAATGATCCCGGATGGGAGGGAAATCACCAGGTAACCGCCACAGGTAAGAAAGTCATATGGTCCAGGGGCAATGGCTGGGCCTTTGCGGGCATTGCAAGGATCCTGAAATATCTCCCCAAGGATCATCCAGGCTACGAAAGATACGAACAGGTATTTGAAAATATGGCTGAATCACTGGCCGGCCGGCAGTCAGAGGAAGGCTTCTGGTACCCTAACCTGGCGGATCCGGACCATATCCCACTTAAGGAAACAAGCGGGACAAGCTTTTTTATTTATGGACTGGCATATGGAATCAACCAGGGTATCCTTGACAGGGAAATGTATTTACCTGTTGTGGAAAAAGCATGGCAATCTGTTTGCGATGCAGTAAGTGAGGAAGGTAAAGTCCAATGGGGACAGAAAGTTGGGGACCGCCCTGTAATGTTTGAAATGGAAGATTCACATGAATATGTAAGCGGTACATTCCTGCTGGCAGCGAGTGAAGTCTACAAATTATCATCCGGCTAAGTAAAGCCCTGTATTCCCCTGGATACTTGTCCGCAATGTAAAAAATCCTGGCGAACACTTGCCTTGATCCCCTGTTATAACGTAACTTTATATGAAATCATCAAATCCAGATACCCATGTCTACCTACATTCTTCTGACCAAATTATCTCCTGATCTTTCGATGCAGATGAAAGACAGGGCACAGCTGGGAAGGACCTGGCTGGACCAGGTTAAGGAAACCTGTCCGGAAGTGAAATTCCTCGCTCATTATGCATTGCTGGGTCAATTCGATTTCCTGGATATTTATGAAGCGCCGAATGAGCAGACAGCTGCCAAGGTTTCTATCATCAGCCAGGCAAACGGAGCCTTCCAGGCACAGAGCCTGCCGGCGATCCCTTATAAGAAATACCTTGAATTGATCAAGGAGATTGAATGATCTGCAATGCCTTGTTGATGCGCTGAAGCACACTTTCTTTGCCCAGCACCTCCATGATATCCATGAGCCCGGGACCGATATTGGATCCCACCAGGGCCAGCCGGAGTGGATTCATCAGCTTGCCAAAACCAATCTTCCGGCTTTCTGCCAGGTTTTTTAAAATCGGTTCAATGTGTCCGGCTTTAAAGGGTTCTACTGGGACCAATAATGTGCTCAGGTCATGCAGGAGGGAAGCGCTGTCTTCCTTCCACACCTTTTTGATGACTTTTTCATCGTAACTTGAAGGTGATTGAAAGAAAAACCATGACTGGTCCCACAGATCCGTAAGCAAAAAGGCTCTTTCCTTAACCAGGTTAAGCGCTTTGCTGATATATGCGGTATCGTACTTCAGGTCCCGTTGTGCCAGCTCGCCTGCGAACATTGCAGCCAGTTCATCACCGCTTTTTTTGATCAGGTACTGATGATTGAACCATCTGGCCTTTTCCGGATCAAACCGGGAACCGGCCTTTACGATGCGGTCCAGTGAAAAAGCATGGATCAGTTCATCCATGGAAAAGATCTCCTGTTCCGTACCGGGATTCCAGCCCAATAAGGCAAGGATATTGATGAATGCCTCGGGGAAATAACCTGATTCCCGGTACCCGCTGGACATTTCCCCGGTATCCGGTTGTATCCATGCCAGCGGAAAAACCGGAAACCCAAGCCTGTCCCCGTCCCGTTTACTGAGCTTTCCCTGCCCGTCCGGTTTCAGGGTAAGAGGCATGTGTGCAAAGACCGGCATGGTATCCTGCCACCCAAATGCTTCATATAATAATACATGCAAAGGGGTTGAAGGCAGCCATTCTTCGCCACGTATCACATGGCTGATCTCCATCAGATGATCATCCACCACATTGGCCAGGTGGTAGGTAGGCATTCCGTCAGCTTTAAGCAGGATCTTATCATCCAGGGTGCTTGTATTGACCTCCACTTCCCCCCTTATGACATCCTGAAACTCAACCCAATGATCTTCAGGCATTTTATGCCTGATCACATAGGGTAATCCGGCCGCTATTTTTTCTTTGACCCTGTCTTCACCGAGGGACAGGGAATTATTCATTTTCTCCCTCACCAGGGCATTGTAGGTAAATGCACCCTTACGGCTTTCTGCCTCTTTTCTTAGCCTGTCCAATTCATCAGGTGTGTCGAATGCCCTGTAGGCAAATCCCTTATCGACCAGGATCTCCGCATACTTCCTGTACAGATCCTTCCTTTCAGATTGCCTGTATGGAGCATGCGGTCCGCCGGCTGTTATTCCCTCATCAATCTGTATCCCGCACCAATCCAGGGAATCTATGATATATTGTTCGGCCCCGTCTACAAACCTTGCCTGGTCGGTATCCTCAATTCGCAGAATGAAAGTCCCATTGTTTTTCCGGGCAAAAAGATAATTGAACAATGCCGTCCTCACCCCGCCGATATGCAGGGGACCTGTGGGACTCGGAGCAAAACGCACCCGTACAGCCTGATGGCTCATGTGTCTGATTTTCGGCAAAGATAGTAAATTGTATGTGGAGAAAATCTTTAATTTTAAAGACTTGAATTTCAGTGATGCGCTTAATATATGATCTCGGAATACGCCTTTATGGCTTGTTAATCCTGCTGGTTTCCCCTGTTAATGCGAAAGCCGGGCAGTGGGTCCGTGGAAGGAAGGGCCTGATGAAAAGACTGAAAAGCACGATTGATCCGGCACTCCCGTTGATATGGTTCCACTGTTCATCCCTGGGGGAATTCGAACAGGGCAGGCCGCTCATCGAAAGCATACGCAAGCGGGAACCAGACAGGAAGATACTCCTTACTTTTTATTCACCGTCAGGTTTCGAAATAAGGAAAAATTACACAGGGGCGGATTATATTTTCTATCTGCCCCTGGATACCAGAAGAAATGCAAACAGGTTCTTCAGCCTGCTCAACATCGAAAAAGCCTATTTCATTAAATATGAATTCTGGTATCATCTGCTGACCCGGTTGAAAGCCAAAAACATACCTGCCTACCTGGTATCCGGGATCTTCAGGAAAAAACAGGTATTTTTTCGTCCCTGGGGAAAATGGTTTATAAGGATCCTGCATTGTTTTGATCATCTTTTTGTGCAGCAGCAATCGTCACTCGACCTGCTGGCAAGTATTGGCATACGAAACGTATCACTGGCCGGGGATACCCGGTTTGACCGCGTCCATGCTATCGTTCAGGGAATAAAAAAGGACCCCGGGTTCACGGCCTTTACAGGTTCAATTCCCACCATCATTGCCGGAAGTACCTGGCCGCAGGATGAAGAATTACTGGTAAGGTATATCAACCACACTGACCGCAAGATAAAATGGATCATAGCCCCGCATGAAATCCATGAATCCGGAATCACCCGGCTTGCGGGACAGATACAGCAAAGGTCACAACGTTATACAACCCTCACAGATAGTGAATTACAGCAAACGGATGTGATCATAGTGGATACCATTGGCATCCTCTCTTCCCTTTACCAGTACGGTAAGGTGGCCTATATAGGGGGTGGATTTGGCAAGGGAATACACAACACACTTGAAGCTGCAACCTTCGGATTGCCGGTGATATTCGGACCGAAGTACCAGAAATTTCAGGAAGCTGTTGACCTGGTGGCCACCGGTGCCGCATTTCCGGTCCATGATTATGAAGCATTTGAATCCATTCTTTCCAGCCTGCTTGATGATCCGGAGTTCTTAAGCACCTCAGGGGAATCAGCCAGAAACCTGGTGCTTGCTAACCTGGGCGCTACAGAAAAGATCCTTGAACTTACTTTTTATCAGCCAGAAAGTACCTGAAACGGAGATATCAAACATGAAGATGTTACCTTACGGGGCTGCCTAACAAAGGCCGCCCCGAAAATCGGGGCGGCCTAATTCTCTAACCCTTTTTGAAAAATTTATCCCAGTTTTTTCACCCTGGTTTCGGTTAATAATTTACGAAAGAATGCCTGCCAAAAATGGAGAATTAAGATTTTTTTTTTAACAAAATTTTTCACTGTTAACAATCCATAACTGACAGTCGATTTTCCTTTATTCTAGGTAAACACAATATTAAGCGAATAAAAGATCTTAAAATTCTAATTCGGCAAGGGCTTTTCTATATAACTGATCCTGTACTAGTTACAAAGACGAGTTGATAACTATTTTCATTTGTTGAAAAATACGAATCAACTCAACTTGTACCACGAATGTTCTCTTTTTAAATTGCAATTTCAACTTTTTTGTTATTGTCCTCGGTTATTTTTTTAATTACTAATCACTTAATAATAATTTCAAAGCCTCTATGGAAGATTCGGCCCCGAAGAAGAATATAGATGTTGTTGTCGATAAGCAGGTAAAAAGACAGGTAAAAAAAGAAGCCGAAGACCAAGTTTCAAAAACCTATACTTTTGAAGAAGCCAGTGAAGCTTCTAAAAAATATTTCAAGGGGGATGAACTTGCAGCAACTGTTTGGGCCAATAAATACGCTTTAAAAGATTCACAGGGAAGGATTTATGAGAAAACTCCCGATGATATGCACCGCAGGATCGCCAGGGAGATTGCCCGCATTGAAAAAAGATATACCAATCCACTTTCGGAAGATGAGGTATTTGACCTGATCAGGGACTTCCGTTATATTGTCCCCCAGGGTTCACCGATGACCGGTATAGGAAATGATTTCCAGATCGCTTCTCTTTCCAATTGTTTTGTTATAGGACATGAGGGGAATGCCGATTCTTACGGCGGGATCATGAAAATCGACCAGGAACAGGTCCAGTTGATGAAACGCCGGGGCGGCGTCGGTCATGACCTGTCACATATTCGTCCCAAAGGGAGCCCGGTACTGAACAGTGCACTTACATCGACCGGGATTGTACCTTTCATGGAGAGGTACTCAAATTCCACCCGTGAAGTGGCACAGGACGGCCGCCGGGGCGCTTTGATGCTGAGCATCTCGATCAAACATCCTGATGCAGAAAGTTTCATCGATGCCAAGATGACAAAAGGCAGGGTGACAGGGGCAAATGTATCGGTTAAGATCAATGACGAGTTCATGGATGCCGTGGTCAATAAAATACCTTTCAAACAGAAATACCCGATTGACGCTGATGAACCGGTCTACCAGAAAGACATTGATGCAACTAAACTCTGGGACAAGATCATTCATAATGCCTGGCAATCCGCCGAGCCGGGGGTCCTGTTCTGGGATACCATAACCAATGAGTCCGTTGCAGATTGCTATGCCGATCTTGGATTCAAGACCGTATCGACCAATCCCTGCGGTGAAATACCATTATGCCCCTATGACAGTTGCCGGCTGCTGGCCATTAACCTTTACAATTATGTTGAACAGCCGTTCACATCCAAGGCGAAGTTCAACTTTAACCTGTTTAAGAAGCATGTGGGACTGGCACAGCGGATGATGGATGACATCATAGACCTGGAACTCGAGAAGATAGATGCCATCCTTGATAAAATCAAGGCTGATCCGGAAGATCCGGAATTGAAGTGGGTGGAAAGACGACTCTGGGAAAAAATCAAGCAAAAAGCCCTTGAAGGAAGACGGACAGGCGTAGGGATCACAGGTGAGGGAGATATGCTTGCTGGCCTCGGGCTCAGGTATGGCAGTGAAAATGCCATTGACTTCTCCACCGAAGTACATAAAACAGTGGCCATCGAAGCTTATCGTTCCTCTGTAAACCTTGCCAGAGAAAGAGGGTCTTTCCCGATTTTTGACATCAACAGGGAAAAGGATAATCCTTTCATCAACAGACTGAAGGATGAAGATGAAGGCCTGTATGAGGACATGGCCAAATATGGAAGAAGGAATATCTCCCTGCTGACCATCGCTCCGACCGGTACTACCAGCCTGATGACCCAGACCACCTCCGGGATTGAACCTGTATTCATGCCGGTCTATAAGAGGAGGAGGAAGGTTAACCCTACAGACGGCACGGCCAATATTGATTTTGTGGATGAGGTGGGAGACAGCTGGGAGGAATTCAACGTATTCCACCACAAATTTGAAACCTGGCTTGAAACGAACGGGTATGATATTGAAGAGGTAAAGAAGATGGATGACAAAAAGATAGATGCCCTCGTCAGCAAATCACCCTATTATAAAGCCACCTCCAATGATGTAGATTGGGTCAGCAAGGTAAAAATGCAGGGAGCGATACAGAAATGGGTTGACCATTCAATCTCAGTAACCATTAACCTCCCGAAAGACGCATCTGAAGAACTGGTGAGCGAATTGTATATCACGGCCTGGAACAGCGGATGTAAAGGATGTACTGTCTACCGTGACGGTTCCAGATCGGGTGTGCTCCTCCGGGACGAATACCAGAACCAGCATAAACGGCCAAAATCCCTGGAAGCTGAGATCCTCAGGTTTAATAACAATGAGGAAAGATGGATTGCCTTTGTGGGTCTAAAGGATGGGAAACCATATGAGATCTTTACCGGGATCGAAGATGAAGAAATGTTCCCTTTGCCAAAAAAGATCACCAAGGGATTTATCATCAAGAACCGGGATGAAGAAGGAAACAAACGGTATGATTTCCAGTACACCGATAAATACGGGTATAAGAATACACTTGGCGGACTCTCACATATTTTTGACCCTGAATTCTGGAATTATGCCAAATTGATATCCAGTGTGCTGCGTCATGGAATGCCCATACCTGATGTAGTCAACCTGGTTTCATCCCTGAGGCTTGACAGCGAATCCATCAATACCTGGAAAGCAGGGGTCGAAAGGGCATTGAAGAAGTACATTCCCGATGGTACAAGGGCCAAAACCAAGCAGAAATGCCAGGATTGCGGATCTTCCAGTCTTATTTACCAGGAAGGATGCCTGATCTGTACCAGTTGCGGATCCTCAAAATGCGCGTAGAGCCTCAACAGCAAATATCCCCACATTAAGAAAATCATCAACATACTTCTGTGACCGAGCTATACTGTCTGAACGAAGTGAGTTGTACAACGAGGGAATGAAAGTATGTTGATGAAATTCTACTTCAGTACTCCCAGTTCCTTTCCGACTTTTACGAAGGCAGCAATGGCCTTGTCAAGATGTTCCTTTTCATGGGCAGCGGAAAGCTGTACTCGTATGCGGGCTTCTCCTTTGGGGACAACGGGATAGTAAAACCCGGTGACATAGATCCCTTCTTCGAGCAGGCGGGCGGCAAAATCCTGTGACAATTTTGCATCATAGAGCATGATGGGTACAATGGCCGATTTGGTAGGCTTAAGATCAAACCCGGCAGCACTCATCTTCCGGTAAAAGTATTCCGTATTTTGATGGAGCTTGTCCTGCAGTTCATTGGTCTCTCCCATCATCCGGAACATTTTGATACCAGCATTCACAATGGAAGGGGGCAACGAATTTGAAAACAGGTAAGGCCTCGATCGCTGTCGCAACATATCTATGATCTCAGCCCGGCCGGTGGTAAATCCGCCGATAGCCCCGCCGAAGGCTTTTCCCAGGGTGCCGGTAATGATATCGACCTTCCCCCGGATATCAAACAGTTCGGTAACACCACGGCCTGTTTCACCCACCACCCCGGCCGAATGACATTCATCAACCATCACCAGGGCATCGTATTTTTCTGCCAGCGCTACGATCTTATCCATGGGTGCCACATTGCCGTCCATGGAAAACACACCATCCGTTACGATGATCCTGAAACGCTGCGCCTGGGCGGCTTTCAGCTGCTGTTCAAGATCCTCCATGTCGGTATTCTTGTACCTGTAGCGCTGGGCCTTGCACAATCTCACACCATCGATAATGGAGGCATGGTTCAGTGCATCGGATATGATGGCATCCTCTGCTGTAAGCAGTGGTTCAAACACACCCCCGTTGGCATCAAAACAGGCAGCATATAAGATGGTATCCTCGGTACCGTGAAACCTGGCGATCATTTGCTCGAGTTCCTTGTGCAGGTCCTGGGTCCCACAAATAAACCGTACGGACGACATCCCATAACCATGGGTGTCAAGGGCTTCCTTGGCGGCCTCGATGAGGTCAGGATGATTGGACAGGCCCAGGTAATTATTTGCGCAGAAGTTCAATACTTTTTCTCCGGTTGAAACCCTTATTTCAGCACCCTGGGCAGAGGTGATGATCCTTTCATTCTTATAAAGCCCGGCTTCCTTGATGCCCGCCAGTTCCTTTTCGAGGTGGGTTTTTATCTTTCCGTACATAATCCCATTTTATTTTCAACTGTTTATTTATCCTAATGCACTGATATTTAACTTTTTACTTATCTCTTCGATCATGATTTCTGTAATGCTTTCCAGGTCGTAACGATAGGAATAGCCCCAGTCCCGTGCCGACACACTGTCATCAATGCTCTGTGGCCATGTCTCAGCGATCACCTGCCTGAAATCGGGTACGTAATCGATCTGGAATCCTGGAATATGCTTGCATATCGCCTTATGAATCTGGGCAGGTGTGATACTCATCCCCCCCATGTTATAGGCACTGTGCACAGTGAGTTTCGCCCGATCTGTCTCCATCAGGTCAATGGTCGCCTTGATGGCATCGGGCATGAACAACAGAGGGAGGGCTGTATCCGCTGAGAGGAAAGAAGTGTATTTACCATTTCTGACTGCTTCGTAGTAAATCTCAACAGCATAGTCGGTGGTTCCTCCGCCGGCTTCTGTCTTATAGCTTATCAGTCCCGGATACCGGATGCTCCTTACATCAATATTATATCTTTTGTGGTAATATTCACACCAGCGTTCCCCGGCAAGTTTGCTTACGCCATAAACGGTAGTAGGTTCCATGATGGTGAGCTGGGGGGTGTTCAGGCGGGGGGTAGTCGGACCAAAAACGGCGATTGAACTGGGCCAGAAGACTTTCTTAACCTCATCTACCATTTTTGCTACCTCAAGGATATTCATCAGTCCATCCATGTTGATATGCCATGCCTGCAGTGGAAGTTTTTCAGCATTACCCGAAAGTACGGCTGCCAGGTGATAGATCTGTGTGATCTTGTGGCGGATGATGAAATGGATCAGCCGCTTGTCATCCATGACATCCAGCAGCTGGAAAGGACCGCCATCCATGATATCCCGGCTGGCTTCCTTGATATCTGTGGCAAATACATGATCATTTCCATAGATCTTCCGCAGTTCAACCGTCAGTTCCGATCCTATCTGTCCCGCTGCACCTATGATAAGAATCCTATCCATGTTTTTTAGATCAAATTGTTCCCGGAACGAAAATAGGATATTCCCATAAGGTTTTTTATGATGAAAAACAGGTTTTACTCTTTCCTGCCTCTTGGAATCCCGGAATACCACTAAAAATTACCCTGCATCGGAATAGCAGGATCAGTATGTTCCGTGAGCGAATCATACTGTCTGAGTCCCCCCGGCTGATCGGGGGTACGAGTTGTATGACAAGCGAACAGAAGGATGCCGATCCTGCCTTTAAGGGTTATATTGTGGGACAATTTTTAGTGGTATTCATAGTTCATTAGTAACACAGTAGGTATTTTTATCTACCCGTTAATCCCGGCCCTTTGAAAAGAAGGATCATCATACTTATCTGCCTGTTTTTTGGCCTGTCTTCCTTTGCTCAGGATCTGTCCGGTCTCCGGTCCAGGAACATCCACCTGTCTGGTGACAGCATCAAACTGGACAGCCTGATGATCCTTCCGGGGTCAGTTTTTCTTTTTGACCAGCTCAATACCAGGATCCCTGACAGTCTCTATGAGGTCCTGCCGGTTGAGGGAACATTAATGATACACCCATCCCTGCTTGATGCAAGGGTAAAGGTGAAATACAGGGTACTCGCACCTGCCGCTTTCCAGCCATATTATCATAAAGATCCCTCGAACCTGCGTGAAAAGGTCCAGGGCCGTCCGGCAGATCCCTTCCGGATCACGGCTGAGGACCTTCCCCAGGGAGGTTATTATACCTACGCTGAATTGAATAAGCGGGGCAGCCTGTCACGTGGCATCACTTTCGGCAATAACCAGGATGTGGTGGTGAATTCCAATCTGAACCTGCAATTGACCGGAAAGATCAGTGACAACCTGAACATTCTCGCCGCCATATCCGATAATAATATCCCCATCCAGCCGGAAGGTTACTCTCAACAGATCAGCGAGTTTGACAGGGTTTATATATCCGTTTTCAATGAACAACTGGGACTGGTGGCGGGTGATTTTGAGCTCACCGGCTCTCCCGGCCTGTTCATGGATTTTTACAAACGGTCGAAAGGGGCCATGTTCAATGGTAAGTTCACATTGGGAAGATCCGGTAAGGACAATTTCAAGACCACGGTAAGCGGGGCCATTTCCAAGGGAAAGTTCTGCAAAAATTCATTCATGGGGATAGAAGGGAACCAGGGACCCTATAAGCTCCGGGGTAACAATAATGAACAGTTTATCGTGGTACTGGCAGGATCTGAACGGGTTTACATAGACGGAAGGTTGCTGGCAAGGGGTATCAATAATGATTATACGGTGGATTACAACAACGCAGAGATCATTTTCACACCCATGCAGACCATAACCAAGGACAGGCGTATCATTGTTGAATTTGAATATACGGAAAGAAGTTATGCAAGATTCCTGCTTTATACGGCAAATGAATTCCATACCAAAAACTGGACATTTTTTTTGAACGTATTTTCTGAACAGGATGATAAAAACCAGACCCTGCAGCAGGATCTCTCGGATGAAGAGAAGTATTTCCTGTCAGCGCTCGGGAATGATATCGATAAGGCCGTGGTGCCCATGATAGACAGTGTTGGCTACAATGAAAATGAGGTCCTGTATAGCAAGACCGACAGCCTGGTAAACGGCATCATTCACCAGGATGTATATATCCATTCGAATGACCCGGAAGGGGCGGTTTACCGGCTTCGCTTCAGTTATGTCGGGGAGGGGAACGGGGACTACCTGCCGGAAAATTCCGTGGCCAATGGAAAGGTGTTCCGCTGGCATGCACCTGAAAATGGCATCAGACAGGGTAGTTATGCACCGGTGGTTTTGCTCATCACCCCGAAAAAGAAGCAGGTGATCAGCGCCGGTGGAACCCAGGCCTTGGGTTCCATGACCCGGGCCCGTTTTGAGTTTGCCCTTTCCAACAATGACCTGAATACTTTTTCCAGCCTTGACAAGGAGGAAAACCTTGGTTACGCGGTAAACCTTGAACTCTACCAGGAGATGCTGAAAAGGGATACTTCCCGCATCCAGTTGAGGGGACAAGCCTCATACAGGCATACCAGCAGGTATTTCAGTTCGGTGGAAAGGTTCAGGAGTGTTGAATTCGAGCGGGACTGGAACCTCGAGGACAGCCCGGTCCGGGAACAGGAACATCTGGCCATGGTGGGTCTGCAATTTTACGAAGCGAAGGCCGGCCGGATCAGGTATCATGCCGAATTTATGCAGAGGGGCAGTGATTTTGAGGGGATCAGGAATAATCTTACCGGGAACATAAGATACAGTGGATTCGAAATTGATATGAACGCAAGCCTGCTGAACTCAAGTGACCCCCTGAATGATACAAAATTCCTGAGGCACCGTACCATGCTCGCCAAACACTTCCGCCATGCCATACTGGGGATCAGGGAAGAAGGAGAGCAGAACAGGTGGACAACCCGCAGAAGTGACAGCCTTTCTCCCAACAGCCTCGCTTTTCAGGAATTCGAGGTCTTCCTTACACAGCCGGATACCGTTCAGAACCGCGGATTTTTAAGTTACAAAAACCGAAAGGATTACTACCCCGGGGACAACCGGCTGGTTTATGCTACATTGGGACAAGATTTGAACCTGGGCGCCAATCTGCTGAAAAATCCGGCCAGCCAGCTCCGGGTAATGCTCACCTACAGGGAACTGTCCATCAAAGATTCCACGGTGAGTGAAAACAAACCGGAAAATTCATTGCTCGGGAGGATTGAATACGGACTGCAACTGGCCAAGGGAGCCATTACCGCTTCCACTTTTTTCGAGGTGGGATCCGGTCTGGAGTCCAAAAGGGAGTACTCTTACCTGGAGGTGGCACCCGGACAGGGAGTATATCAATGGATCGATTATAACCAGAACGGCCTGAAAGAACTGGATGAATTTGAGGTTGCACAGTTCCAGGACGAAGCCAGGTTCATCAGGATCTTCTTTCCCTCAAGCGAATTCCTGACGGTCTACAGCAACCAGTTCAACCAGACCATTAATCTTAACCCGGCCCGGATCTGGAAGAGCAGGAATGGTTTCTCTAAAGGAATATCGCTTTTTTCCAACCAGTTCGCATACCGCATCAACCGGAAAAACACCAACACCGATATCCTGAAAAATCTGAATCCCTTCCATACCGGCCTGGATGATCCTGACCTGGTTACCATTTCTACTTCCGTCAGGAACAATTTATCATTCAATAAGACAGGCCGTGTATTCGGGATGGATTATATATTCCAGCGAAACCTGAACAGGACGTTGCTTGCCAATGGCTTCGATACACGTACCATACGGAGCCATGGCCTGCGGGCAAGGATCACCATCAATGATCAGACATCTGTCATCAACCAGCTTGACAGTGGTGAGAAGAGTTTTGCGTCAGAATTCCTTTCCAGCCGGGATTATGAAATCGATTTCATATCCAATAAATTAAGCACCCAGATCCAGTTTTCCCAGGCATTCAGGCTGGTGGCTGATTATGGCTTTAAAAACCAGGTAAACAGCCTTGATGTCCAGCAATCGTCAGAACATAATCTTGGCACTGAACTGCGGTATAGCATACTGAACAAGGGTACGCTGACGGGCAGGGTGAATTATGTCCACCTGTCATATAACGATGATCCCGCCTCCCCTGTTGGTTACGAAATGCTGCAGGGATTGCTGCCCGGTCATAACGGGACCTGGAACCTGCTGTTTCAGCGGACCATAACAGGGGGGATTGAAGTGAACCTGGAGTATGCAGGCAGGATTTCGGAAAAACAGTCTGTCATCCACACAGGCGGCCTGTCGGTCAGGGCAAATTTTTAGGAACTTGCAGTCCAAACCCGGGCAGCATCCTCAACCGGGAAAAGTTTTCGTTCCGTCAGGCTGGTACTGGTACCTGATGGTAAGCTCAACATAATCTGAAAGGGCACCTGTCTTCAACTGGATATCCTTGATCCAGATCTTGGCATATTTATCAGCAGCGGTCTTGACGGTCCAGACCTGGTTTATCTCAACATTTTCTGCCTGTGGTTGAAATCCCTGGGCAGTCACTTCAGTATAGCTGTTGAAGAAAGCCTCTGCCCCGGCAGCATTCGGGAAACTTCCGTTCTTATGAAATGCGTCTATCTGATTGGAACTCTGCAGGGTAACATCTTGGTTAAAATCATTATAAATGGCGGCTAGATCCGGCTGATTACTACTGTTAGGGGGATACACCGAGATCTTCCCATCCTCAAATGTAAAACCGTAATAAGCATATGACTGTCCGGATTGCAGTAATTCGGAACTCAGCATAAATTCTCCCCCATATTTTGGGTCCTCTTTCTTCTCACATGAAAAACAGACCCATATCAACACCGCAAATACTACACTTATCTTTCTCATAATCTATCCATTAAAAGGCGGCCATCAACAAGTCAATATCCTTGGAGGGAATATTGAAATGATTGCCAATAAAATTGTTTGTAAGGATCCCGTTGAATATGTATACGCCATTCCTGACACCTTTGTCATCCTTTAAGAATTGTTTTACACCGCCAGATTCTCCCATTTTCTGCAGAAGCGGGGCAAAAACATTGCTGATGGCGATGGAAGCCGTACGGGCTACCCTGGATGGAAGATTGGGCACACAATAATGAATGACACCATGTTTGGTAAATACCGGGTCTACCTGGGTCTTGCATTCGGAAGTTTCAATGCAACCTCCCTGGTCTATGCTGATATCCACGATCACCGAGCCTTT
>Ga0111175_1108_pt1 | contig 19953 bp, 17 predicted proteins | sample DeeMarSWOR324_28_FD_80228 | JGI IMG/M metagenome (GOLD analysis project Ga0111175, IMG submission 80228) | Bacteroides sp. SM23_62
AATACTTCACAGAAAATGAATGGGAAAGCGGATAACCTATCAGTCCCAGGCGTTTCATCCCTTTTGTTTCTTGGACATGCCTTCAAACAGGAAGATGAGCAGGAACCCTGACAGTGCCAGCAGCACGGCCCAGAGTATCTGCGAATCTGCGCCAGTCTCCGAAATGAAGCGGCCCGGAAGGACATTGTCCTGCAGCAGCGGCCGCATCTCTCCGTGGGAATCGATATAGGTTTCAACGGTGATCTTCCAGGGCCAGATCTTGTTCAATGACCCGATCATGAATCCGGCCAGAACGGCAATGGTCAGGTGGTGAAATTTTTGCAGCAGCCATGAGAGCAGGTGCGAAAAGGCGATGATCCCGGTCAGGGCGCCAATCATCAAAGCGGCAATAATGCTGATCTTTCCTTCATTCAGGGCATTCAGGATAAACTGGTATTTGCCCAGCAGTAGGAGGATGAAACTACCCGATATACCCGGAAGGATCATGGCACAGATGGCCAGTGCACCGGACAGGAAAATGAACCAATAAGCTTCAGAAGTTTCAGCCGGGGTAATGCTGGTAATGAGCCATGCAATGGCGATCCCGGCCAGCAGGCTGATGACTGTCCCAGTGTTCCATTTCCCGATGGCACGTGCCACGAAAATGGCAGAACCGATGATCAGCCCAAAGAAGAAAGACCAGATCAGGATGGGATGGTTTAACAGCAGGTATTCAAGAATTCTTGCCAGGGTCAGGACCGATATCAGGATCCCCCCTACTACCGACCCCAGGAAATTGCCGTTAACCGCCTTCCAGAATGCCGGCAGACCCTGCTTCCAGAGGGTGCTTATGGTCCCGAAATTAATGTTCCTAATGGAGTGGACAAGCTCCTCGTAAATGCCGGTGATAAATGCAATGGTCCCGCCTGAAACCCCCGGTACAACATCTGCTGCGCCCATTCCCATGCCTTTGAGGATGAGTACGCCAAAATCACTTAATCGTCTTGTAATCATAGTTTCTTATCGTGAAAAGACTCGGGCAGGAAACTGAAAAATGTATCGCCCCGGAGTCCCAGTCTCAGACTCTCGAGGGCCACAACTTCATGGGGAGCAATGTTGCCCAGGTTAACATTCGCACCCAGCAACTGGATGAACCATACCTGCTGGTTTTTGTTGGGTGCCTCCCACAACACATTCTCCACTGCGATTTGCCTGATAATCTCATCGATCAGACCGGTATTGGCAGAACCGTCTTTCTGGTAGATCCCGATGGTTCCACTTTCCCTTGCCTCTGCAATGACCTTCCAGGACCCTTCGGCAAGTTCAGCTTTCATCATGGTGACCCATTTCTCATCGGGGATCTCCACTCCGGCAACCTTTGATCCGACTTCTGAAATAACGGTCAACTGCCCGGCCAGTTTCCGGATATACGCCAGTTTCTCATCATGCGGAATGGCCATGGATCCATCGGATATCTCGGCAAACTCGACCTTGTACCTGTCAAGCATCTTGCGGAAGTCATCGAACCTGTCCCGCACCACGAATAATTCAAATAATGTGCCTCCAAAATATGGCTTCAGGCCAGCCTCCTTATAAAGGCTAATCTTTTCTTCCAGTCCATTGGATATCAGGGCGGTTCCAAAACCAAATTTGACAAGGTCGGTATAGGCTGCACTGGAACTGATAAAGTTCTCAGCTTCCCTGATGCTCAAGCCTTTGTCCATCATCATGGTCAGTCCCGATTCCCTTGGCTGCTGGGTTCTATCGGGGATGTAAGGTAATGCTTGGTTCATGCTGTATGGTTTGGTGCTAGTTTCGTTTTCCGGATTTTTGCGGCGGGATATACTTTTCCATCAGGTTTTTATAGAGGGGGTCTTCCAGTAGATCGGGACTGATCTTTTCGACAGATCTGTACTCGGTATATTCCAGTTTCAATCCCTTCTCAAAAAACTTCAATGCCTGTTCAGGTTTATGGATGATATAATGGTACCCGGCCAGGTGGAAATTGATGATGGAAATATCAAAAGTATAACTATAGGCATCTTTCAGCACACTGATGGCCTTTCCGGTCTCCCCCTGTATGAAATATAGGTGGGCCAGGTTCAGCCAGGCTTCATCATCATAAGGGTCGAGTTCCGTGGTTCTTGCATATGCTTTGATCGCGTCAGTATGAGATCCCAGATGTGCATGGACATTGCCCAGTGTGAACCAGAAATCCGGATTTTCTTCATCCTTGGAGATGGCCTTGCTTACATAATACAATGCATCTTTATACAGTTTCAGGAAGAGGTAACACACGGCAATGCCGTACCAGCCTTCTGCATACGAAGGATCAATCTCGGTGGATTTTCGGTACCACTCAATGGCCTCCTGGTAGTTCTCAAGTTTTTCCAGGGATTCACCCAGGTAGCAATGTGCCAGCACATTTTCCGGCTCCAGCAGGATGCATTCCTTATAGGTTTCAACAGCCTCCTTGTAAGCCCCGAGGTTGGCCTGGGCATTGGCCTTGTTAAAGATGGCCGAGGAGTACTGATCATTGATTGCGATGGCAAAGTCATAACACTCTACAGCCTTTTTGAAGTTCTCCTTCTTGAAGTATAGGAGTCCCAGGTTATACCATACATTCTCCGAGAAGGGCTCATGATCCAGGAAAATCTCATAGTATTTGATACTCCTGTCGAAATCATGCAACCTGTCATAACAATAGGCAAGATCGTACAGGATATTCAGTTTTTTCGGATTTCTTTCATAGGCTTTTTCAAGGTAGCCTAAGGCGATCTTATACTGGTTTATGTACTCAAATGACAGGGCAATATCGTACAGGATATCCTCCAGGTTTTCATAGCTCAGATCAACTGCTTTTTCGAATGCTGCCTCAGCCTCTTTGACTTTCCCGAGCTGATTCAGGATCATTCCTTTCAGCATGTAAATCTCATTATTGGATTCTTCGATCATTTCGAGAGCGTTGACCATCTCCAGGGCTTTCACTGATTCTCCCTTTTCTGCGTAGACCTGGGCCTCTTTGATCAGCAAAGTTGTCGACCCGGGATGCTGGTTGATCCCGTACCTGACCGCATCTATGGCTTTGATGAAATGGTTTGTATCCAGGTAGTGATCAATGATCCTTTCAAATTCATGTACATCGAAGAAATAAGCTTCCATCTGGTTCAACATATTCTCGAACCGGCCAAGAATATCCTGCAAATCACCATCTTCCTGAAAATAATCCTTTTCCTTATCCATCCTGCTAAGTCTGTTTACGGGTTCAAAATTAGCAATATTTACGGTATAATTATATATTGTCCAAAACAGCCATGACCTGGGTTGATATCGTCTCCACCTCTTTTTCAAAGGTTTGTTCCAGATCCAGTTTCAGGCTCTTCAGTTCGTTCAATAACCCGGGATGATGGGGTATCTGGTCATCCAGGATCTCAAGGGTTTCCTGCATGACCTTGATCTGATCTTTTATCTGCCTGGCATGGCGCTGGTTACCAATATCATTTTTGAATGCGGTCAGGGAAGCAAAAACGGTCATATAGGATTCATTGAACCGGTAGAGGCTCATTGCTGCGTCCCGCCCGTACCTGGAGACCAGCACTTTCCACAGGGAAAGATCGGGGTCATACGATCGGGTATTCCACATATAATCAGCCGCAGTAGCGATCCTTATCCTCATCAGCTCAGTATCGAGAGGACTGTTTATTAAGATTTTGCCGGCCGGGACTCCGGGCATGGAATGACCGGTAAATTTAACCTGGTAGGGTTCGAATACATTCAGTGTGCGTAATTTAAGGGATAGGTTCATACTCAGGCTGGTATCACTTAAAATATCAGGCAAGGCATTGAGGCTGTTGTCCAATAATACGAGTTTCCTGTCCATGAGTCCACTGTACCTGAATAAATCAGCTTCATCGATTGACTGGCTCTGCTGCGACGGACCCGACCAGAGGATGGAGATATGATCCGGTAATTTATCGGCCAGTTCCCTGAGATACTGTTCACCCTGTCCCCTGCTCTGGTCCACCAGTTCATTCGCATACCAGGGCGGGAGGAATTCCAGTTTCACCGACCTTCCAGTCCCGGGCGATTCAATCATTAACCGGATCAGTTCAAGGTGTGCCTGCTGCAGGTTGATATACGTCTTTCTGTCCCATTCAGCATAGAGGGTAAAGTTAAGGGGGTGTCCCCCCTCGTAGGGAAGGTGATCATTGGTACACAATACCAGTGTTGAGGCTCCGGCCTCAAGTCCCGCAACAAACCGCTCCCGGAGTTTCGACAAACTGGACGGGCTGCTGTGCATCCACCGGTTCTTTAATCCCGGATCAATTGAATCAAGCCTGGTTGACCGGGGCAGAAAAGCATAGGGATTGACCATCTGAGCCAATTCTATCATGCCATGTTTACCGGCTTCCCGGCCAATTTCAGACAAGCCATTGAGGTAAGCTGTCCCGTTCCGGTCCCACATACTCCTGGACCGGTAATAATCCAGGTATCCACGGTTCATTTTCATCATCAGCATATCGTATATGCTGCCCTCGTATGCCAGATTGTCTGATGACGCAGATACTGCGGAGATCAGGAATGAACGCTGGGGGATATCCGGATAATCCGTGATGCTGGACTGATGATAGATAAAGAGGCTGTCATCGAGCAATTGTGCCACTGTTACGGCAGCATAGAAATCGCCCTCCGCATCAGAGCCGACCAGGTGCACAAGGTTGGGAGCCAGTGAATCCGGCTGGATGATATAGCCCTGTTCCCGTCCCTGTATAGCTGCCAGGTAGCGGCCGACTCCCCGCCGTTCTGATTCATGGTTATTCTTTCCCAGGTTAAAAACAAGTCCCCCGTCTTCAATGACCTGATCTGCCAGGCTGGAGGTTATGAAAACCCTTGATTTATGCTCCCTTCCATAATGCCTCTCAAACAGGGTATCCAATCTTGTTTTCAGCAACCGTGCTGCCGCATATGTCTGGCGCGATGCATGCTGCGGTATAAGGATAACAGGATAGGGAAGGCTGTCCGTCCCGGGATAATGATAGGTCAGGGGAGCCAGTCCGATGGCTTTCTTGGGAGCGGGAACCAGCATGTTGATTGCCGTAAATGCCGTATCAAAAAAACGACCTGACTTTTCAAGGGAAGTGAAATTACGCCTGGAATACCTGAAATCCACATCATCAATCCACATGGTGCCGGTACCCTTTAATCCGAAAAAGATCTTGACAAATTTTGCCTCATCAGGGACATCCCCTTCGGTGAGGTAGTCATTGGTGGTTCGTCCCATGACCCTGGACCAGCCCAGGCTGTCGATGTTCCAGAAACCTGCAAATGGCAAGGCCTTGAAGGATTGGTCGATATTGGCATTCCGCTTGGAATTATAGGTTTTCCCGCTGATCAAGAGCCTGTTCTTATCATAATAAAGTACCCGGATATCAATGGCATCATCGATCCGGGTCCCACGTCTTTCCTGGTAAGAATGTATATCCCCGAGCCGGATCCAGAAGGTAAACTCATAGTTACCCGGGATGATCCGGATGAAATCGCTGATGATTCCTTCCCCCTGGCCTATGGTCTCGTCAGCACTTTCCCTTTGGATCTTAACGGCATATACGCCCGAATGGACTTCTGCCGGGCCATGCTCGGGACCGTCTCCCCGCGCCACCCAGTCAACATTGCTTCCAACCCATTTCCAGCCGGTAATATTATTGGAAACCGTGTTGCTATCAATATTGATGATCCTTCCCTGTTCAAAGGAGGGATTTTTTACAAGGTTCCCCCTGTTTGCCTGGATCATCCTCTGTCTCAGCGGAATGGATGTTGGATCCAGGCTTGACCAGCCAGCGGTGGAAGGCAGGTTGTTGTCATCTTCAACACAGCGGCTGAATGAAAACAGCATGACTATAATGATAGTTATCAGGTATGTTTTCCTGCTGGTGGTTTGTCCTCGCATCATCCTTAAGTCTTGCTGTAAAAATAACGGATTTCCGGTCAAATACAAAGCCGCTGATCTGGAAGCGGCAGGCCTTTTACTCAAATACGAATCCGATCCGGAAGGCAATGCGGTTATATTGCTTATTCAGGTTCAGGACTTCATCATTCCAATCCTGGGTAATCACTGACTTCAGGCTCTGAAAACGGTATACCAGGGATATTGAAAGGGAATTATGCCCGTTGAGGCGAATGAAGGTGCCAAGTCCCGCTGCATACATACACCCTCCGTTATTGTTCGTACTCACACCCCAGGTTTCGGGGGGATCCTCTACAGGTATGGAATACCCAATGCTCCCCCTGACGAAAGGTGATAATACATTCCTGCCAAAATGGTAGGACATGTCTGCAAACAGGGGAACCACGGCCTGCTCATAGAACTCGATACCAATGCCAAGTCCCTGGTAGAACCGGCTGTTTATTTTATACCCATTGACCATCTGGGCACTGAAAATGGCATTCTTTTCATTGTTCCCGGTGCCGATCAAAACGCCCATATCCGTCCGGTTAAAGTATCCGCTGGAAGGAACATGCACGCGGTTGCTTCCCAAATTCACCGTTTCTCTTTCAATGTGGTCTACATCCCCGGTATTGAAGATCATGGTATTCCAGCACAGTGTCTGAAGCATGATCAGGTTCTCATCGGGATGGTGCTGCAGGATCCCCCGGTATATTTCCCCACTGTTCATGTATACCGCATCCACTTCCTGTTTCTGTGCGGCCAGATCAGGCAGACAGGAAACACAGAAAAATAGTATAACCAGCAAAAAATGGGATTGCCCGGGTTGCTTCAACCGTTTCATGATTTCAGTCCTTTTTAGATTCAGTGTACAATTCATAGATGTCAGGCAGCCACAATTGGTTGCGTCATTTATCTGATTGGGCCGGAACGCAACCTCCGGCATGGATGCTGCATCTACTATATAAATCAAATCCGACAACCATGAAACAAAACAAAATTCAAACCTGCCTGGTATTCACCTCAATGCTGACCATTCTGTTCCTGGGAAGTTGCCAGGACAAGCTCCTGCAGACATACGAGGTGAACAACCCGGTATACATGTCATACGAAGCACTGCGTTCAGCCGTCAAGGATACTGCACCGGAGGAAATCAGCCAGCCGGGCAAGATCTACCTGTATGGCGATTATATCCTGGTAAATGAGGTCAGGGAAGGCATCCATGTGGTCAATAATACCGATCCTTCCAATCCGGAGGTGATCAGTTTCATCAAGATCCCGGGTAACATTGACATGGCCATTAAGCATAACATATTGTATGCAGATTCATATGTTGACCTGGTAGCCATTGATATTTCCGACCTTAATGACATCAGGGAAGTAGCCAGGTTTGAAGATCTGTTTTCATGGTCCCTTCCGCCTTACGAGGCAGGGACCCGGGTGGGCATGGTGGATGAGGCCGAAGGAGTTGTTATTGACTGGAAGGTGGAAGAGGTGACCGAGGAACTGGACTGGGAGGACCAGGGACTCATGTACCCGACCCGGATGTGGGAATCAACGATGCGCATGGATATGGTATCCTTTGCCAGTGCCAATAGCACCGGAGGAGGATCGGTTACAGGTACGGGGGGCTCCATGGCAAGGTTCATTATTTATGAGGATATACTGTATGTCATTGACCAGTCAAACCTGCACATGTTTGATATAAACAATGAACTGAACCCGATATCAGCAGGCAGCACACAGATAGGCTGGAACATCGAGACTGTTTTTATTGCCAGGGAACACCTTTTCATCGGCTCCATGACAGGCATGTACATATACAGCCTGTACGATCCTGTAAATCCTGACTATGTCTCCACCTACTGGCATGTCACAAGCTGTGACCCTGTGGTGGTAGAGGGAAATTATGCCTATATCACGCTGCGGACCGGGAATATCTGCGAGACCGATGTAAACCAGCTGGAGATCGTGGATATTCATAAACTGGCAAGTCCCATCAAGATCAAATCTTATCCCATGCACAATCCGCATGGACTGGGAATTGACCAGGGTATTCTGTTTATCTGTGACGGGGATGCCGGGTTGAAGGTTTACGATGCGAGTGATCCACTGAACCTGAATGCGAACCAGCTTGCTCATTTTACAGAGATCAATACATTTGACGTAATACCCATTGAAACGCATCTGATCATGATCGGCGAGGATGGATTGTACCAGTATGACTATTCTGATGTAAAGGATATAAACCTGCTGAGTATGATCCCGATTGTCGCTGATTAGGATTGGTTCACCCTAGGCAGGTGGAAAGGAGGTCTGTCACGGATAGATCTCCTTTTTTGCTGCCTTCAGGGTATTCAGCAAGAGGGAGACACGCGTCATGGGTCCCACCCCGCCTGGTACAGGTGTGATATAACTGCATTTGGTGGCAACCGCATCGAAATCCACATCCCCCATCAACTTGAATCCGGATTTTGTTTTATCTGATTTAACCCGGGTGGTGCCCACATCAATCACCACTGCATCCTGCGGTACCATGTCCTCTGTCAGGAATCCCGGTTGCCCCATGGCCGCAATGATGATATCTGCCTGCAGGGTCATTTCCTTGATGTTCTTTGTGCGGCTGTGACAGACGGTAACGGTGGCATTGCCCGGTTCCCTTTTCTGCGCCATCAGGGCGGCAATGGGCTTTCCGACAATATTGCTCCGGCCGATCACCACGCAGTGTTTCCCGCTGGTAGGTATGTTGTATCGTTTGATCAATTCGATGATGCCGGCAGGCGTGGCAGACTGAAAACAGGGCAGGCCGATCAGCAGACGGCCTGCATTCACAGGATGGAACCCGTCAACGTCCTTGGAAGGATCGATGGATTCGATAACCTTTGCTTCAGAAATGTGGGACGGAAGCGGCAGCTGTACAATGAAGCCATCAATCCCGGTATCCCTGTTCAACCCGGCAACCTTGTCCAGGAGTTCGGCTTCGGAAGCATCCTCCCCGAACCTGATCAGGGTGGATTCGAATCCCACCTGTTCGCAATCCTTTACCTTGAAGTTCACATAGGTTTCACTGGCAGGGTCATTGCCGACAAGAATGGCAGCCAGATGGGGTCTTTTCCCCCCCCTGGTAATGATATCTTCCACTTCACCGGCAATTTCAAGCTTGATCTGCCCAGCAGTTTCTTTACCGTCGATTAAAATCATAATAGTATATTGGTTTAATGGTTATTGAAGCCTGGGTACTTATCGCCCGGGACCGGGCATTCCGCCCTGCATGCCTCCCATCACCCTCGACAGGTTCTTCCCGCCTGACATCATTTTCATCATTTTCCTGGTTTCACCGAATTGTTTTATCAGCCGGTTCACTTCCTGTATGGTCGTTCCGCTGCCAAAAGCGATCCGCTTCCGGCGGCTCCCGTTCAGGATATTGGGATTCGACCGTTCCTCGGGAGTCATGGAATGGATGATGGCTTCTATCCCCTTGAAGGCATCATCATCCATATCCAGGTTCTTCAGGGCCTTGCCGACACCGGGGATCATGCCGGCCAGGTCTTTCAGATTACCCATCTTCTTAACCTGCTGTATCTGCGACAGGAAATCATCAAAATTGAACTGGTTCTTGGCTATCTTTTTCTGCAGCTTCCTGGCTTCGGCTTCATCAAATTGCTCCTGGGCCTTTTCTACGAGTGATACGATGTCACCCATGCCGAGGATCCTGTCAGCCATCCGTGCCGGATGGAATACATCGAGGGAATCCGGTTTTTCGCCGGCACTGACAAATTTGATCGGCTTATTCACGACAGAGCGGATCGAAAGGGCAGCCCCGCCCCTGGTGTCACCATCAAGCTTGGTGAGGACGACCCCGTTGAAATCAAGCCTTTCATTGAATTCCCTGGCCGTGTTCACGGCATCCTGTCCCGTCATGGAATCCACAACAAACAGGATCTCCTGGGGAGATACTGCTTTTTTTACGGATTCAATTTCGGTCATCATCTGTTCATCAATGGCCAGTCGTCCGGCTGTATCGATGATAACCACATTTTTGCCCTGCTGTTTGGCATGTTTGACACCGGCCTTCGCGATCTTGACAGGATCCATGTTACCGTCTTCTGTATAAACCGGTACCTCCACCTGCTCCCCCAGCACCCTGAGCTGATCAATCGCGGCGGGTCGGTATACGTCACCCGCGATCATCAGGGGGTTCATCCCTTTTTTGTTTTTCAGGTGACTGGCCAGCTTTGCACAAAATGTCGTCTTCCCCGATCCCTGGAGTCCCGCGATCAGGATAACAGCCGGACTGCCTTTCAGGTTAATATCCTCCATCTCCCCGCCCATCAGCCTGGCCAGCTCATCATGGACGATCTTGACCATCATTTCACCCGGTTTCACGCTGCTCAGGATCTTCTCACCCAGCGCTTTTTCCTTGACCGTATCAGTAAAAGTCTTGGCGATCTTGAAATGAACATCCGCATCAAGCAGGGCCCTGCGGACATCTTTCAGTGTTTCTGCCACATTGATTTCAGTGATCCTTCCCTGCCCCTTCAGCAGTTTAAAGGACCCGTCCAACCTGTCTGATAAACTCTCGAACATATAATGTTTCTCCTATTACATTCTTTCCGGCATCTCAATGCCCAACAACTGCATGCCGGTAGCTATGGTACGCACAACAACCCCTGACAACAGGAGCCGGAACCTTCGGCTGCCCTCGCTTTCTGCATTCACGATGGAATAATCATGGTAGAACTGGTTGAATTCCTTGGCCAGTTCATAACAATAATTTGCGATCACGGCAGGATTCAGATCATGCCCTGCATCACTGACGACCTCCGGGAAAAAGTATATCCTTTTGATCAGGTCAGTCTCTTTCGGATTCGGATCCAGGATTTGCACAATACCCGGTTCCAGGCCGTTTTCCGCCGCCTTTTTGAGGACAGACCTGATCCTTGCATGGGTGTACTGGATAAACGGACCTGTATTGCCGTTGAAGTCCACCGATTCAACCGGATCAAAGGTCATGTTCTTCCTTGGATCAACCTTCAGTATAAAATATTTCAGTGCGCCCAGGCCGATCGTGGTAAATATATCGTTTTTTTCATCTTCCGAGTACCCATCCAGTTTGCCCAGTTCGGCAGACATGCTGCGGGCAGTTTCAGTCATCTCATCCATCAGGTCATCGGCATCCACCACGGTGCCTTCCCTTGATTTCATCTTGCCACCGGGAAGCTCAACCATGCCGTACGACAGGTGGACCAGCCGTTCAGCCCAGGCATAGCCCAATTTCTTCAGTATCAGTGCCAGGACCTGGAAGTGATAATCCTGTTCATTCCCGACAACATACACATGGGTGTCAAAATTAAATTCAGCAAACCGCTGGTGTGCCGTTCCAAGGTCCTGTGTCATATAGACCGAGGTTCCATCCGAACGAAGGAGCAGTTTCTGGTCAAGACCTTCGTCGGTAAGGTCAGCCCAGACAGAACCATCTTCCTTCTTATACAGGATCCCTTTTTCGAGTCCCACTGTCACAATGGACTTTCCCAGGGTATAGGTATCCGACTCGTAATATATCCTGTCAAAAGAAACACCCAGCCTGTCGTATGTGCGATCAAATCCCTCGTAAACCCAGCCATTCATCTGTTTCCAGAGGGCTGTGACGGAAGGATCCCTGGCCTCCCATTGCCGCAGCATTTCCTGGGCTTCCCGGATAAGGGGAGCCTCTCTCTGGGCCTGTTCCAAGGGCATACCCTTCCCGGCGAGCTCCTTTACCTGTGACTTATATTCCTTGTCAAACCTCACATAATAATCCCCCACCAGATGGTCCCCTTTCATACCGGCAGTTTCAGGCGTTTCACCCTGTCCCCATTTCTGCCAGGCCAGCATGGATTTACAGATATGTATGCCACGGTCATTTACCAAATTGACTTTCTGTACCTTACATCCGTTTGCTTCCAGTATGCTTGAAATAGAGTAGCCTATGAGATTGTTGCGGATATGGCCCAGGTGCAATGGCTTGTTGGTATTGGGAGAGGAGTATTCCACCACATATACGGGTGCATTTTCAGGGACTCCTCTTTTTCCATGGTCCCCATCAGCTTCAATATCAAGCAGTTTCTGCAGCCAGAATGAACGGCTGACGGTCAGGTTCAGAAATCCCTTGATGACATTATAGCCTTCTATCTCTGTACATGTATCCACCAGGGCGGCACCGATCTCTTCTCCGCTCTCCTCGGGTGACTTCCCGGTGATCCTTAGCAATGGAAAAACAACGAGCGTCAGATCACCTTCAAATTCCTTCCTTGTTTTCTGGATCTGCAGGGAATCAATGTCCAGATCCACGTCATAGGTAACCCTGGTATACCTTTGAACGGCTTGCAATATGATCTGATAAATATCCATCGTGCAAAGATAATAACTTTGCTTTTCCCCCGGCTATTTATAATTTTAGGTGCCGGAGATTGAAAGATACAAACATTTTATAGCCCCAATGATTTCATTTTGTATCCCGACATATAATTATGATGTTTCAAGTCTTGTCATTGAACTGGACAGGCAGGCCTCCTTACAGGACTTTCCTTATGAAATAATCCTCATTGATGATTTTTCAGAGGAATGTAAGGAAGAAAATAGCAAACTGATAAAAATCACTTCGGTACAATACATTGAACTGGATCAAAACATTGGCAGGGCCAGGGTCAGGAATCTTTTCCTGAATTATGCGAGATTCGGTTACCTGCTATTCCTTGATTGTGATTCGGAGATCATTTCAGATGATTTTGTCAAGGGATATTATGCAGAAGCAATTGAAAACAGCAAGGTGGTATGCGGGGGAAGGGTCTACCCGGAAAGTCCCGGATCAAAAAATAAGAAGCTGCACTGGAAATATGGTGTTTTCAGGGAGAGTATGCCGGCAGACATAAGAAGCACCCATCCGAACAAATCCTTTATGACCAACAATTTTTTGGTAAGAAAGGAAATTCTCAATACCATAAAATTCGACGAGAGGATCACACAGTACGGGCATGAGGATACCCTGTTTGGATACTATTTATTGAAGCACAGCATCCGGATAAAACACATTGATAATCCGGTACTTCATGGCTTCCTGGAGGACAATTCAAGCTTTGTCGACAAGACTGAATCCGGGATTATTAATTTGATCAGGATTTTAAATTACCTCGATGATGTGGCCGGTTTTATGGAGGGTGTAAGGATCCTGCAATTTTATAAGGGCATTCAATCAAAAGGCTTGCTACTCATAGCAAAACCCCTGTTCTATTTAATATGTCCCCAGGTCAAATTTCTGCTGACTTCAGGTTTTGCCAACCTGGCTTTATTCGATATCTACAAATTTGGGTTTCTGACCCTCAGCTTTCCCAGAGTGCAGCCGGGAGGACTGGATGCTGATCCGGCAAAAATGGATGATTAGCGAAACAGAGCTTTGCGCTGCTCAATCTGGTTTATCAAGTTTTTCAGGTTCCTGGTCCCGTATCAGGACCGAAAAAATGAACAAGATTACGGCCGCAGCTGCAAATACGACCATGAGTGAAACGAACATCTTCTTGATGATGTCTTCAAGGGATATGATCTCCCAGATACCCAGCAAGGCAATGATGGTGAAAACGAGCACCAGGATGATCATAAAATAGGAGATGATCTTTTTTACGGACGTGTTCATGATTGATTGGTTTGGTTTTTTAATTGATGGTACGCAGGTATAAAGATAAATCATATATGCTATTTAACTCAATCCTCCTGCCACTTTTTTCAAGGGTCCATTTCGGAGATCCTCCTGCCATATCCACAAGAACGTGAATGCCGGTTTCTTTTTTTTCCACCACCCTGAAACCATTGCGCTCGAGGGCTTTTTTAGTCCACACCCTCAGGCCATCGGGTCCGGGTGAGAGCGATATATCCTTTCCCGGTACCCGTTTGATTGCAAATTCTCCTGTCTGCGGATCCATCTCGATTTCGGTACCGGAATCTGTCTGCCTGAGCGCCTCACTGAGCCTGCCTGAAAGCACCAGGTCCTCGGGCGCACCCTCCAGCATCTGCTGCTTATGGATCAGCCAGATCTTGTCCGACTGCTGCAGGGCTATCTGCAGATCATGGGTGGAGTAGATGACTGTTTTTCCATGGTCCAGTGCCAGGTTGCCGAGCAGGTCTATGATCTCGTACCGGTGTGACAGATCCAGGAAAGCCGTAGGTTCATCCAGCATGATGATCTGTGTATCCTGTGCAAGGGTCCTGGCGATCATGGCCCGTTGCCTTTCACCGTCACTCAGCTCATCCAGGTCACGGTCTCTCAATGCCTGAAGGCTGGTAAGTTCAATGGCACGTTCGATCACCGCGCGGTCGGATGAAGAGAGTTTCCCCAGCCAGTTTGTATGGGGATACCTGCCCAGTGCCACGAGGCTTTCAACGCTGAGTCCGGGTACCCTCACCACCTCGGTGGAGACATACCCCATGATCCTGGCCAGTTCTTTTCTGGAATAGGCTGCCAGTTTTCTGCCAAGAATGTGTATCTCCCCCTGCAGCCCATTCATCAGTCCCGCGACAGTCCTCAGCAGGGTACTCTTACCGCTTCCGTTACGCCCCATGACAGCGATCAGTTCCCCGCTGTAGGCCGTTGTACTGACAGGTCCCGCCAGGGATTTTTCCCCACCTTCTCCCTTCCTGAATCCAATCTCCAGGTTTACCAGGTCAATAATATGTTCCCTCCTGTCATTCATATATCAGCTTATCCTGGCAAAGCGCCTGTTTCGGACAATGATCCAGGCAACCACCGGAATGCCCAGCAGGGCGGTCACGGAATTTATCGGCAGGACTTTATCCGAGCCCGGAAGCTGCGAGATCATGTCGCTTATGAGCAATCCTGTAGCCCCCAGCAGCATGACCGCGGGTATCAATGCCCGGTGATCCGCTGTCTTCCAGACCAGGCGGCCGATGTGGGGCACGGCAATGCCGATAAAGCCAATGGGACCACAGAAGGCAGTGATCGTACCCGCCAGTATGCTGGTACTGATGAACAGCAGTATCCTTCCGGTGGCTACACCAACTCCCATGGTACGGGCATAATTTTCCCCGAGCAACAGGGTATTGAGTATTTTTACACATACCAGTGAGAGCAACACACCCGCGGACAGGGTCCCGGCCAGCAAGGGCAATTGTCCACGGGTTACATTGCCAAGGCTCCCCAGGGTCCACACGATAAATGTCTTCAACAATGCCTCATGGGTAAAGTACTGGAGGATGCTCACGATGGCAATGGTTATGCTGCCAAACAATATCCCCAGGATCAGTATGGTCATGATGTCCCTGATCCGGATGGAAACAAGCAAAAGGAGCAGCATCACTGCTCCGGAGCCGATCCAGGCTGCGGCAATAACCCCCCAGGTGCGGATGTGGTATTCCCTGCCCGGCAGGACAATGACCGCCCCCATCACCAGCAGGGCAACGCCCAGGCTTGCACCGGAGCTGATCCCCAGGACAGATTCCGGAATATGGTCTGCATCTGCAATCCTGCCAGCGAGAGGGATATTCCAGCAAAAACAGCGGTCATGGCGCGGGGAAACCTGAAATCCCAGAGGATGGCCTGCCATTCCGGTTGCCGGGATTCACCACTGAAAATGATGGTTAACAGGTCCCCTATGGCAATCCGCACAGAACCAATAAACATATCCGCTAAAAAACATACCAGAAGAAGCAGGGTAAATCCGGTAAAGAGAATGGTGTTTCTGGATCGGGGTTTAGTCATGCTGCCCCCAGGTCCTCAACCAGCTTTGCGAGTTTTCCAAGGTCGGAGCGTATCTTGTTGAAATGTGCGCGCAATTTTTTACGGTCTTCTTTCCCTTCAGGATGATTTGTCCTGGCAATCAACTCATTACGAAGTTTGATTACTTCCCTTATCACCTTGTCCACCTCACCGTCCTTTTCCGGATGATAATTCTTATAGGTGAAGCATTCATTGATCAGATCATAGGTAATATAATTGATATCGTCTTTTAACTCCTTGATGCTCGCCATAATCGACAGGATTTTATCTGACTGTAAAGATAAAAAAAAACAAAACGCTTTATTCCAACCGGGTGTAATACTCAAGCTCATGATCGGGAAGGACCTCCGGGTGGAAGATACAGATCAGGTCCGCCAGGATCAGGTGGGGAGCCATCACGCCTGATTCCCAGAAATCGTTACCACCTGCAGGATTGATCCGGGCATTGTTGTTGAAGACCCGGCCCGTGGTTACTGGGTTGAAACGGTTCAGGCGGACATCGGTCTGGCCGATATCAGCGAGGGACCCGGCAGCACCGCAATTGATCCAGATATCGGCTGTGGAAGCCCGGGCATAGATGGCTTCGAGGTCAATGGGAACAGCCTCCCTGCTGTCCAGTTCCTCCCAGAGGTAAGTCCCCCCAGCATCCCTGATATAGGCGGCGGCGAAAGACCTGCCCCCGGGGATATACCAGGTATCCTTCCAGGGAAGGCCGGTCATTACAGAAGGTTTTTCATCGATATCACTGATCATATCTTTATACTGTTCGTAGGTGGATGAAACAGACCTGAATATGCTGTCTGCTATTTTGTCCATGGCAAAAAAGGACGCCACGAACCTGATCCATTCTGTCTTCCCCAGTGGCTGATCCTCCAGGTAATCCCCGTTCAGGATAACCGGAATACCCAGGCTTTCCAGACGGCTCACCATGCCGCTCACTTCGGAGGTGATCCCATAAGCCATGACGAGATCAGGGCGAAGGGAAAGGATCAGCTCATAATTCAGGGTCTGATCCGCACCAACATCCCTCACCTCACCCATTTTCAGCCTGGAGCGCAAGGTGGGATTGGTAATATAATCACTGCCTGATATGCCAACTATGACATCGGATTTTCCCAGTGCATCCATCATGGCCACATGGGTTGTGGACATACATATTACCCGTTTGACCGGTATGGTGATCACGGGATGATGCTGCAATGAATCAGGTATCCTGGATGGCTCATCTGTCAGGATATACTGCAGGTGGACTGTCCTAGATCCCTGCCAGGGATTGATCACGTGCAGTATCCTGAAACCATTGGCCTGTTCAATCCGGAATCCGCTGGCATATTGCGGTTTCCCTCCCGATATCTGGGATGAGCCGGTGTCTTCAGTACCCCTGTAGCAGGCGTGGAAACAGGCCATGATCAACAGACAGGCCAGCACAGACAGGCATTGATCATATCTGTATGGCTGGTTCACCGGGCAATGATAAACCGCTGATTGTAGACGATCTGATCCTTCCTGATGCGAAGGATGTATACCCCGGGATCCAGCTGGCTCACGTCCAGTGTGTGCGTGCCGGTTTGCGTGGAAATGGACTGCAACACCAGTGTGCCAGCCATATGAAATACCGAGATCTCAGCATGCCCGCTTCCGGGAAGATTGTTCTGGACATGCAATAGCTGGCGGGCGGGATTTGGATAGATCCTGGGCCGGGGTTCTTTTAAAGGGGCTGTTCCTGCTGCGGCCAAGGGATCATATCCATCCAGGGTCATGGTCCCGGTACCTGCCGGATCAAGCCAGTGCTTCAGCTGCTTGGCGGGGGCATCGTAATAATCCCACGCATAATCAAATTTGGTAAAATAATCATTGACGGGATTAACGCAATTGGCGGCCCCTCCGGTGAGGGTACCCACAACAAGCAGATCCTGGTCGAACAGGGGACCGCCTGATGATCCCCCCTCTGTCGTTGCCAGGTCCCACTCCAGGATCCTCCAGTGGGAATATTTGACCAGCTCCGGAAGATAATTATCGTCATGGTAACTGGTTTCGGGGGGATCATAGTCCTTCGATATTTTTTTGACATCCCCCCGTGGATGATGTATGGCTATGGTATAATTGGCAGGAGATTTGCTCCGGTTCCAGCCTGCATAATAAGCCATGAAGGAATCAGGGGGTGTGACACTCAGTTCAAGCAGGGCAAAGTCGAGGCTGTCTGCATCGCGCGGGTTCTCAGAGGTATCTCCGGTAGACACAAGGGTGGCCCCTGCTATGCTGAACTGATCACTGCCATCCGGACCGTCACAGGATGGACTCTCATAATTGAAATAAAAAACAGTTGGCTGGTAATCACCGGTCTCTCGATTGAAGACACAATGGGCCGCAGTGTAGATATAGGGTTTCCCGTCCTCATTGGTATTGTTTACCAGCACGCCGGTACATAACTCAGCATTGATCATCCTCACGACAGATCTTTTCAGTCCCTGAAAGTACTCCCCCTGAGGACAGTTGATATCTATATTACAGGAATCGGCCCGGCCAAAATAAGCATCAGACAAGGATTTATCCTGGAATACAGGGAGGTAGGCATAACGGACCGTGCCTACCTGAAGTTCTCCGTATACAAGCAGTTCCATGGGCATCTCCAGCTGTATGATCAGTTCGTCACCGGGCAGATAGCTCACAGGGAGCATGGCTGAGGATTTGTTATTCGCATGGGTATAGGCACCGAGAACCTTTTTCTTCATCGGATCATACAGAAAGAGCCTGGCACCTTCTTCCAGGAAATACCGGTTAAAAACAATCCCCAGGGCCATGGCCCCTTTCCCCCGGATTCCGAGTCTCCAGATCCTGGTACCATCAGGCATCCATGACCAGGTTCCATCCTGTTCCGGGTTCAGTGATACAGGGATTTCCCTGGCAATGCGTCGGTTTTTCAAACCCCTTATGGCATCCGCCTGGTCTTCCAGTAAAAGTTCGTCCACCCTGGCATCATCCAGGTTGATCCACTGGATTGATGATTTCAGGTTTCCTGCAGCAGCGATCGGTTTTCCCCCGCGGCTTAATTGTGCAAAAGCGCCCTGGTGGATTGTGAACGCAATAAAGGAAACCATACAATGCAAAAACAGCTTCATTGCCAACCTGGAAAATTTTATCTCAATGAAATACTGGACGGTTAAGATACCTGCTTTGTTGCCTTTCATGATCCTATCAAACTTGTAAATATACTGATCCGTTGAGATTTTACATATTTAAACATTATTTTTATAACCGGAAGCCAACATTTAGCATGACCATGGACAAAAACGCTGCCGGCATCAGGATCAGGGAATTGCGGGAAGCACTCCGGCACCATAACTACCGGTACTATATATTATCCCAACCGGAGATCAGTGATTTCGAATATGATCTCATGATGCATGAGCTGCAGGCACTGGAGCAGGAATTTCCTGAATTCGGAGATGTCAACAGTCCGAGCCAGCAGGTGGGCAGTGACCTGAACCGGGAATTCGTCCAGGTGGCCCATAAATACCCCATGCTTTCCCTTTCAAACACATATTCCGAAGAGGAGGTCCTCGAATTTGATGCACGGGTAAGGAAAATGATCGGGGATGATTTTGAATATGTCGCCGAGCTGAAATATGATGGAGTGGCCATCGGCCTCAGCTATGAAAAGGGCAGGCTCATGCAGGCCGTGACGCGCGGAGACGGGGTAAAGGGGGATGTGGTCACGGACAATGTACGGACCATCAGAAGCATTCCGTTGGTGCTCAGGGGAGAAAATCACCCCGAGGCATTTGAGATCCGCGGTGAGATCTTCATGACCCATGAAGGATTCCTCCGCCTGAATGAGCTAAGGAAGGCAGCCGGAGAAGATGTCTTCGCCAATCCCAGAAATGCCACAGCCGGTACACTCAAGTTACAGAACTCATCGCTTGTCGCCAAAAGACCGCTGGATTGCTGCCTGTATCACCTGCTCGGTGAGGACCTCCCCTATTCCTCACATTATGAAAATCTTACAGCAGCCCGCGAATGGGGATTCAAGATCCCGGAGTATATACGCAAGTTCGAAAACACAGGGGATTTATTCGCCTATATCAGGGACTGGGAGGAAAGGAGAAAAGGGCTGCCTTTTGGTATTGACGGGATCGTGATCAAGGTCAACCGGTATGACCAGCAGGAACAGCTCGGTTTCACGGCCAAGTCCCCCAGGTGGGCCATCGCCTATAAATTCAAGGCGGAACAGGCTGAGACAAGATTATTAAGTGTTGATTTCCAG
>Ga0111175_1092_pt1 | contig 19545 bp, 9 predicted proteins | sample DeeMarSWOR324_28_FD_80228 | JGI IMG/M metagenome (GOLD analysis project Ga0111175, IMG submission 80228) | Bacteroides sp. SM23_62
AAATCACCTGTATACTCAGTCTTTTTCAATGGTGAGACGGTAGTGCACCCATCCAGGCTGGGGATTGCGCTCGCGGATGAAAGGTACATCTTTCTAAAGGATCTGGACTTTGAACAGGTATCTGATGAGGTGGTCCATGATGAATATACTGCCGTTGCGGGCAAAAAAAAGCACTGCAGCTACCGGGCCAATGAAAGGACCATTGCTTTCAGGAATGCCTCGGGGAACCTGATGGAATTGATCTTCCGGGTCAGTGATCATGGCGTGGCTTTCCGGTATAAGCTCAACAATCCACTGGCGGCCAAGGTTGCATCCGAAACCAGCGAGTTTCACCTGCCCGGAAAGTCACTGGCCTGGATACAGCGCTACCGGCACATGGGGAATGATTATGAGATGGTCTACACAAAAAGGCTGCTTGATACGATGAACTTACCGGCATATTACCTGCCGGGCCTGTTTGAAACCCCTGAGAAGATCTGGGTATTCATCAGTGATGCGTCTGTCAGCGGGGATTATGCTGCCTGCCAGTTATCCCATAAAGGATCCGGAAAGCTTGCGATCAGGTTCCCCGACCAGACATACGACTGGGAAGAGGGAGGACATCATCCCTGGTTTAAGATTGTATACGAGGAGTCTCCGGAAATACACGCACCTGCCAACCTGCTGACTCCCTGGCGGGTATTGATTATCAGTAATGATCTTGGCGATATTGCCGAATCGAATCTAATCGAGGATCTGAGCGTCCCTTCAAAAATTTCCGACCAGAGCTGGATAGAACCGGGGGTTGCCGTATTTCCATGGTGGGGCAACTCCCTGGCCAATGATGAACCGGATATCATGAAAGATTATGTTGACCTGGCGGCCGAAATGAATTGGGAATTTGTGGAATTTGATATCGGATTGATAGGCAATAACGGTGGATATGCAGCCGATTACTGGAGAAACATTGATTACATACCGGAGGTTATTGATTATGCCGCATCCAAGGGCATAAAGGTATACGGTTGGGATGAAAGAAGATACCTGGATACCCGCGAGGAAAGGGATGATATTTTCAGCCAGTACCGTGAATGGGGCATTGCGGGCATTAAAATGGATTTTATAAACAGCGATAAGCAGGCAGCCATGAAATGGTATGAGGAAGCAACCTCCCATGCGGCTGAGTACCAATTACTGGTCAGTTTCCACGGAGCCATTACGCCCCGGGGATTGCGCCGGACCTATCCCAATATCATGACCTATGAGGGCGTCAGGGGAGCTGAATATTATAAATGGCCCGGTAATGATCCGACACCCGAACACAACTGCACACTTCCCTACACAAGAAATGTCAGCGGCCCGATGGATTATACCCCGACCGGTTTTTCTACCCCGAGAAGAACAACAACCTATGCCCATGAAATGGCCCTGCCCTTTGTCTTCGAATCCGGCTGGATATGTATGGCGGATAAGCCTGAAGAATTCCGCAAGAGCCCTGCAAAAGATCTGTTTCAAAATCTTCATGCGGCCTGGGATGATATCCGTTTCATTGATGGCTATCCGGGACAGTATTGCTGCCTGGCAAGAAGAAAAGGCGATGAATGGTTTCTGGCAGCCATCAATGCTGGTACGGGCCGTCAGGTTGAGATCCCGTTCAATTTTCTTAACGAGCAAAATTATAGGGCAAAACTTTATAACGATGATGGCGAGGATGGTTTGCAGATCAAGGAGCTGAACATCTCGAATACCAGCATTGTGAAATTTGATCTGGTAAAAAACGGAGGGTTTGTCATTCACCTTGTAACAGGGGAATAGTTATACTTGTTCCGGTTTTACTTCCCAGAGATATTGATTCATGTAAAATAAACAGCACTCATTAAATTGATGAACTTGAATCTCTTGTTGAATACTGGCATCATAGCCGGGTTCCTCTCAGTTCAGATGGATGCCTAGGTACCATTTGAGTGTGTAGCAGTGGATTCCGCCCCTAGCAGTCCCGCTAAACCATATGGAAAAGCCATTGGCGATCTAAGCGGGGATGATCGGCCGGATCTGTTTATTTCGAGTGCAGATGGGGAGGGGATGTACTGGTATCTGTATCCGGACTGGCAGAAGTATGCTTTCCGCACCTGTGGATCCTGGTCTGAAGATTGCCAGCTTATTGATATTGATTGTGATGGAGATAATGATGTGATAAATGGTAATGGGCAAGGTTTATACTGGTATGAAAATCCACTCAATACAGGTGGAATCATAGGTGCCGGTAAATGGACTGAACATGCGATCGGTTCCGACGGGACCAATATTCACGATCTGGAAATCGCCGATCTGAATGGCGATGTAGACATGGTCCTGGGAAATATATGGCTTGAGAATAAGGGTAAGGGGACAGACTGGGAAGAGCATGCTTATGCCGGCAATAAAGACGTAGGTGATCTCTGGATAGAATATACCATTGAGAGCCATATTACCCATATACATGGATTGGCAATTGGAGATTTTAATAAAGACGGGTATCTGGATATTCACACTTCCATCAGACACGATCATCCGGGTCCCCGGGACCATGTCAGCATTTGGCTGTCCAGCGGCAAAGAGGAATAAATGTATTCTGAGATAATATCTACTGTAACCGTTTTATTTTAAAACCAGATTATATAAACAAAAACAAATAAAGAAAAAATGAAAACTTATAACCATAAGCGTATTGTCTTTATAACAGTTGTTTTTAGTTTTAGTTTAACCTATGCACAATCTTATAAAACGAATTCAATTCATAAAAAATCTGATTTCCCATGGCCCGAAGGAAAGAAGATGGGATTAAGTCTCACTTTCGACGATGCCCGGCTGTTTCAGGTTGACAAAGGCATTCCATTGCTTGATAAGTTTGAGACAGGTCGCGGGTGGCTAAATGAGGGACCCAATGATCCTGCTTTTTGTGATATGTCGCAAATAACTGGTATGGAGCTGGATGGCAAATCTTTTGAACAAATAAGAATCTTAATTGAATCGGCAAAAAGTAATGGTCAATGGTTGGTTCTTGCAGGTCATGAGATGAATGAAGAGGGATTTCAAACCTCACTGCTTTCCACTATTGAAGAAATATGCCAGTATGCATCAGATCCGGCCAATGGTATATGGATCGATAACCTACACAACATAGCTTCTTATGTAAAGAGGAAGAGAGGAGAACCGCAATTTACTGAAGTTCCTCTTTATAAGAATCCGATCTTCCCGATAGAACAAAGAATCAATGATCTTCTTTCGCGCATGACACTCGAAGAAAAGGTTGGACAAATGAATATTCCAACCTGCTATTCAACAGAGCTTGGATGGGGACTTGACAGCGATGCGCCCTATCTATGGGATATGGAAGACACCAAAGAGGTAAGAGACAAGCAACTTGCTGGTTGCAGGAAATGGGCAGAAGGAACGCACAATGATGTTTTGGGACCGGGAGGTGGGTTTTTTACCCTGTCTGACAGGCTTATTTATGAAGGCCCAAAAAGACAGGCAGAAATCATGAATGAGCTTCAGAAAATCGCTCTTGAAAAAACCAGGTTGGGTATTCCCCTCTTTCAGATCGAAGAAGGAACTCACGGACTGATGTGTCCGGGTGGGACAATTTTTCCGGAAGGTTTGGCCATCGGGGCATCATGGAATAAAGACCTTGTACAGAAGATATATACGGTTGCGGCAAAAGAAGGGAAAGCCATTGGTGTCCATGGATTATGTACACTGGTGATCGAGCCGAACAGGGACCCGAGGATGGGCAGAAATGAGGAAGGATATAGCGAAGATCCATACATGTGTTCGCAAATAGCGGGAAGCATTGTGCAGGCTCTTCAGGGATTTGATATTTCATCATCTGATAAACTGGTGGCTTTCCTTTGTCATTATCCCGGTCAAAGTCAACCAGTAAGCGGAACTGAAAGGGGTGCTATGGAAATTTCAGAAAGAAAACTCAGAGAGGTTTTTTTACCGTCCTTTGCTACCGGTATTAAAAAATATGGGGCACTGGGTGTCATGGCCACCTATCCCGCCATAGACGGTGTAGCCGTTCACAGCTCGGAAAAAATTCTCACAAAAATACTGAGGGAAGAATTGAATTTTAATGGCATAGTGGTCAGCGAAGGCGGAGGATTGGGAACCATTGTAACTGAAAGGCATGCGGCAACACAAAAGGAAGCAGGGGTTTTAGCCATTAAAGCAGGTGTTGATGTGGGCATATCCATTGAGGATGCTTATATGGGAGGATTAATTGAAAATGTTTATGAGGGGAAAATATCCATGAAGGATGTTGACCAGGCAGTTTCCAGGCTTTTAAGACTCAAATTTCAAATGGGATTATTTGAACATCCCTATGTTGATCCCGAATATGCGGAGCGTATTGTCAATTCAAAAGAACACAGGGAACTTGCTTTACAGGCCGCCAGGGAAGGCATTGTATTGCTTAAGAATGAAAAGAAAATACTGCCACTGAAAAAAGATATAAAAACAATCGCAGTGATTGGACCCAATGCAGATGCCCCCATCGATCAGCTGGGTGATTATTTTCCTCATCATATTCCCCAGCATGTAGTTACGGTAATTGAAGGCATTAAAAATAAAGTTCCGGCAAAAACAAATATTGCCTATGTAAAGGGTTGCGATGTTATCGGCCATGAACTTAATGAGATTGAAAAGGCTAAAAATGCAGCTAAAAACGCTGATATTGCCATCGTTGTTATTGGTGAAGGCGGGTATAGAACAAACGGAGAGGGGAGAGATGTTGCCAGTCTGGATTTGACGGGACTTCAGGAGGAACTTCTCAAAGCTGTTTATGCAACAGGTACCCCGACCGTTGTTGTCTTAATAAATGGCAGGCCATTATCCATACGTTGGGCTTCAGATCACATCCCAGCCATCATAGAGGCATGGATGTGCGGGGAACAGGGAGGGAATGCCGTGGCAGATGTTCTTTTTGGTGATTATAATCCAAGCGGCAGACTACCCATAACAGTACCACGCCATTCAGGGCAATTCCCATTTTATTATAATCATTCAGCAACAAAGAATAGAGCAAGGTATATTGATATGCCGGCAACACCCCTGTATGAATTTGGATTTGGACTAAGCTATACAACTTTTGAGTATAGTAATCTCAGGATTCTCCCAAAGGAAATAAATAAAGAAGGTGAAGTTGAAATAACGCTGGATTTAATAAATACGGGTACAGTTGGGGGTGATGAAGTTATACAATTGTATATAAATGATATTATCAGCAGTACTTCCAGGCCTGTAAAGGAATTAAAGGGTTATGAGAAAATCTCCATTGAACCAGGGGAGAAGAAAACCGTAAAATTCAGATTGCTTCCTGAAGATCTGTCCCTGTATGACAGGGATATGAATTTTGTAGTTGAACCTGGTATTTTTCAAGTAATGGTTGGCAGTTCATCGAAGGATATAAGGCTTAAAGGTGAATTTGAGGTTAAAAAATAAACATATGGTGCTAGTCAACCACCTCAAAGCTCCCTTTAAGCCTGATATCCTTACAGGACCTTCCGATCATAACATCAAAGCTGCCCGGTTCAACTACACGTTCCAAGTCCATGTTCAGTATGGCCAGATCATGGGGGGGTAGCTGGAAGCTCACTGACTTTTGTTCCCCGGGTTCCAGTGATATTTTTTGGAATCCTTTCAGCTCAATGATGGGGGTCACCACGGAACTGATCACATCGTCGATATATAATTGTACCACTTCTTTTCCTGCCAGATTGCCCGTGTTTTTAACATCAAGGCTGATATTTACGGGATCGCCGGGATGGATTGTCCCGGGACTTATCCGAAGGTTGGCATACTCGAAATCGGTATAGCTGAGCCCGTGACCAAATTCCCAGAGAGGGGTTAATGGGTAGGTTACATATGCCCTCCAGTGCCTGTTGAACTTGGCCGGTTTATAGTTGTAATAAAAGGGCATTTGTCCGACATGCCGCGGGAAAGTTATGGGCAGCCTACCACTGGGATTGTAATCCCCGAACAATACATCGGCGATGGCTTCACCTCCCCGCTCACCGCACATCCATGCCTGAATGATAGCGGTTACATGTTGTGCTGTCCATCTGATGGTCAGTGGCCTTCCACTGATCAGGACAACAATGGTGGGTGTTCCCGTTTCCTGCACAGCCTTTATCAGGTCAGCCTGATAGCCTGTCAGGTCGAGGTCGGCAGCATCGTCGCTTTCCCCGTCTGTCCTTTCATCCTCCCCTACAACAACGATGGCAAAATCGGCCTGCGATGCTGCAGCTATGGCAGCATGGATTTCATTCAATGAACTGTCGAGTACATTGCATCCCTTAACGTAGCTAACGTTTGTCCGGGGTGAAACTTTGCCCTGGATGGCTTCCAGGACAGTTACAGCCTCGTACAGTAATTTTTTAGGGATATAATCCCCCAGCAGGTTCTCCCGGTCATGTGCATTGGGACCGATCACGGCAATGGAGCGAATGTTTTTATCAAGCGGCAGCAGATCGTTCTCATTCTTTAACAGCACGATCCCCTCCCGGGCTGCCTCCAATGCAAGATCCTGGTGCTCTTTGTTGTGGACAACCTCAATGGCCCGATCCACATCAACAAAGGGATCCTCAAACAAGCCCAGCTGGAATTTCAGCCCGAGTACCCGTCTGACCGCACGGTCGAGCAGTTCCATCGGTACATTACCTTCGTTGACGTTTTCAATCATATCTTCCATGTAACCCGATTCAAAGGTGATGTTCACATCCACACCTGCATTGAGGACAATGGGGCCTGCCTCCTTTTCGGTGGCTGCCACACGCTCATAGATCAGGGTGCCGGTATTGCTTCCCTCACTCAGCACGTTGCCCTTGAAACCGAGTTCATCCCGGAGTATCGTGGTAAGATATTTCACGGAGCCATGGTTTGGATAGCCATTTATGGATGGATGAGTCGCCATGACTCCGAGTGCCCCGGCCTTTTTCACACCCGCCTCCCAGGGTGGGAGGAATACCTCCCGGATGGTCCTTTCCGATATGTCCATGGTCCCTCGGTTGATCCCGTTCAGTCCCTGTGTCTGGCCCGGGTAATGACAGAGTCCTGCGATCACCTTATCAGGGGCGGAGATATCATCGCCCTGTGCACCACGGACAATGGCCTCAGCGATCCGGGAACACAGGAAAGGATCTTCGCTGTAGGTCTGTTGATTTCTTCCGTGCCGCGGATCCCTGTTGGGTTCAATGACAAGTGTAAACAGCTGGTGGACACCTGTTGCTCTTGCTTCCCTGGCTGCAGCGCTGTATACATCTTCGATCAGTGCCATATTCCACGTGGCTCCCAGTCCCAGTCCCTCAGGAAAAATCGTCGCGCCCGGGGCCATATAACCATGCGTCCCCTCTTCAACCTGCATCAAGGGAATCTTTAACCGGGTCTTTTCCATGGCTAATTGCTGAAGTTCGTTAAATACCTCCGCCTGCTGCCTGGTGCCTTCGCGTGATATTTCATTGGCCAGGGTAAAGAATCCGCCACCCGGACCGATACCAACCAGATCCCCAACAACAAATTTCCTGACACCTTCCCGCTTGGCAGGTATGTCTTCCCCAAACCCGCTCATATATACGCATGGCCAGTTTATCTGACCTATTTTTTCTTCCAGGGTCATCCTTGACAGCAGATCCCCGACCCTTTTCTCGACTGTTTGGCCCGGATCCAGATAGGCCGGCTCAGCACCATCTTTCTGCCGGGTATCACAGGCAGGAATCACCAGGGTTATAAGCAGTATATAAATCAGCGGAAAAGAAGATGGTCTCCCTGAAATAAGACTTAGGATAAATCTGGCCATTATCAGTTAGTTAGACAACTCATTTATCAGCTGTATTAAACCTTCTATGATTCCTGATTCTGCCCCGGACTGAACGCGTGTTGACCTGACTTCATAGCCACCTTCAGGTATGGCCTCATCACTTACAAGGTAACCACAGCTGCCATTGCAATGGGTAATAAAAAAGGTATTTGTATAGGGGGACAGGTTTTTCAGTTTTACACCTATCTGATTGAAGACTTCCCCATTTACACCGGCAAAAATGATACTGCCAATTTTAAGGGCTGAAAGGCGGACTTCAACATCATTCCCCGGGTCATATGCCTGATGATGAAGGCGGTTTGGTTCTTCAACTTTTCCCGGAAGATAAATGCTTTTCTGAATGGCCCTTATTTCACCGGTCGATCGGGTCCCAATATCTTCTGATACCCTGATAGCCTCCTTCCCCAGATCATAGCCAATGGCATCAAGCGCATAGGCATATGAATTTACATCCACGAAATCAATATGGGGACCGTATATCGGATTGATATCACCCGATGCTCCTATCAATATGGGAGCTATCACCGGTTTACCAAGGCTGTCTTCAATATAGCGGGAGGTTGCGCCCGGCCAGTCACCGCTGACCAGGTAATTCCGGGGACCCATAACCACGCCATGGCATGGCCAGTCGAGGAGAACGGACATAATATTTCCTTCAGCGTCATCAATCCGGACTACCCCGACTTCATGATCGCAGGGTCCATAGGGGTTCCTGCCGAGCTGAATATTCCCCTTACCGTCCTGGGCCCTGCGATTGATATTCATCAGGCATTCACCCTTTCCTGCCCCGATGTTCACCCGTTGAAGGTTCCTGTCCGCTTCGAGGACCAACCCTGCCAGTTTTTGCTGAAGCTCATCTGCATAGGCTTTCACCTCGGGAGACACATCATCTTTATAAACCCTTGTGACCGGACCGCTGTGGCTGTGGACAGCTGAAAGAAGGATATGGTCCCGCTTGATGCCCGTTTCCTGCTCAATGAGCCCTGCAGTTTCTTCACAGAATGAATTTGATAATCCAATGATCTCGGCCGAAACGATGGCCGCTTTGTTTTCACCGTCGCTGAAGACGATCGCCCGTGCATAAATGGAATCATGAATGCCTTCGAATGGCTTCGTTCTGCTCCGGTATCCACTCATCGGGATGGGTACAGCAGGGGTAATATTAACTTTTGCCGTGCCGGCCGATATTTTACTGGTTGGAGAGGGATAGAGTGAAAAACCAGCCATTAATAAGACCAGGCAGCAGCACACCAAAGTGCCCGTTGATTTGATGATCGGTTTCATAAGCACAGAAAAATTTTTGGTTTACCCTTTACACGCTTTCAGAAAGGCTTCTGCCTTTTGCTCTATTTCCTCATCTGTTGAATGGATATTCAATCCCCACCCTGCTCCCAGTCCGCCATCCACAACACCAATACTGATGTTGACCGAATGCGATAAAATATCATCCGTTACCGGGAAGCTGCCTTGCTTGATGGGTCTGCCGATTTCTTTGAAATAATGCAAGACATGTTCCATGTTGGCATATACATGCCAGCCGCTGTGGTCAACGGTATCGGTCCCCAGGGCCTTACATACCGCATCAGCTTGTTCCTTGCTCTCAAAGATTACCGTACAAACTGTGGCGATTGCTCCTGCTTCATCATTCAGTGAACGGAATCGAAATCCTTCTCCCGTTGAGATTAATTCTTTAAATTTCTGTTTCTTTTTTTGCAGCATTGAAATAATCAGATCGATCTTTCTGAGCTGGGCTAGTGCAACTGCTCCGGTAACTTCATTCGCCCTGAAGTTTAAACCAAGAATATTTCTCTCCCCAACCTGCACGCCGGTCCGGGCAGGTGTATGTCCCTGGTCATGAATGGCAAACATATGTTCATACATTTCCTTGTCGCTTGTAATGATCATTCCGCCATCACCGGCCGTAATGGTTTTAAAAACATTGAGTGAATATCCTCCTGTCAATCCCATTGTTCCAACCTTCTTTCCCCGGTAGGATGCTCCTGCAGCCTGGCAGCAATCCTCAATGACGACAAGATTATGCTTTTCTGCAATTTCCAGGATCTCATTCATTTTGCATGGATTTCCAAGCATATGAACAGGCATGATAGCCCTGGTTTTTGAGGTGATCCGGTCTTCAACATCCTTGGGGTCAAGTGTAAGGCTTTCATCAATTTCAGCCAGCACAGGCGTGAACCCGGCAAAAATGATTGTCGAGTAACTGGCCACAAAGGTATATGCAGGGACAATCACTTCGTCACCTGGATTTGAACCTATCGCAAACAAGGGGATCAGTAATGAACTGGAACCGGAACTGGTGGCGATTGCATAGGGCGTCCCGCAATATTCAGCAAATTCTTCTTCCAGTGTATAAACTTTATGCTTAAAATCCGGATCATCCATATCTCCATAGCGGAACAGATGACCTGACTCCATTACATCCATTACTTCTTTAATTTCTTCTTCACCGACTAAATATGAACCTGGACCTGGCATTGTGTTAAAGTTTTGATTAATATTTGCTACTGTTTGAGCGCAATTTTCCTGGCAAATTGTATTGATACCGGGCCTATGAGACCTGATTCCAGCAGGGGTGCATCCTTCCAAAGGATATTGTTTTGGAAGTTGGGACCGGTAATATTGGTTTTCGTATACCGTTCACTTTCAGGAAGCAAGCCATCACCTGTCAGGCGGTTGGACCAGGTATTCGCAACTTCTAAAGTTAATGTATTTTCCCCTGCTTTGGCAGCCCAGGTTATATCTTTTTGATAGGGTGGTTTCCACAGGATCCCCATCTTCTCTCCATTCAGATAAATCTCAACAACTTCCCTGACCTTGCCCAGGTTTAAAAAAATGATCAGCTCATCGCTTATGTATTCCCGGGGTATATCAAACTTTTTGTTATACGTTGCTATACCTGAAAAATATTTGAGGCCTTCATGATCCGAATCTGTCCAAGACATCAATTCAGGAATTACAATTTGATCCGGTGCACCCCAGCCAGGCGGAAAATCAATTTTCCAGTCCCCTGTAATATTAACAGGCGAAGGTATATCACTTACTTCGACAACATTTTTATTGCCGGTATTATCGGTAAGGGCATACTGTCCTTTTTCCCATGCAATCAGGCTGATTTCATTGCCGTCCCTCTGAACATCGGCAAACATCCCATTTCCCTGACCCTTATCTGTACCTGGAAAGATCTGTTTACCCTCATATTCGGCTGTAGTGATATGTTGTGATTGATCATTTGCCCTGAAGACAATAAATACAGAGCCATGTGGTTGTAATTTCAATGGAATCCTGGTTGTTTCTCCATTCAAGTCGTATAACCCCGCTGTTTGCATTGTCCCGGTCTCGGGATCCCATATTTCCGGGATCTTTCCATTTACCCTAAATATCCCATTGATGGTTTCACTTTCATTTCTGGTGTTACTCACGAAGTAAATTTCTTCACTGGATGTTTTGCGATGGATGAAATCAAGGTTTGCCGAGTCATTATTGCCGGTAAAACTGAAATCAGGACCCAATCCCCTTTCAAGCATCACCTGTTTCAGGGTTTTACCCCAGATTACCTTTCCCTTGCCATATTGATTTTCTGTAATGGTTCTGCCATCGCAGGCACCCCAGAGCCTTTTTGCAATTTTTTTAATGAGTTCATCCTTTTCAGCATAATCTTTCAATCCATGTGAACGGGTGGGCTTTCGGCCAACAATCGTGGCTCCTTTTTTAACCAGGTTCTCGATCTTCATTAAAACTTCCGGGTTGGCGTGATCCTGGTCAGGCAATACCAGTATTTCATAGCTTTGTCCACCGGGCAGCACAAGTTGCCCGTCTTTTACATCGAGCCGGGTGAGTATGACTTCACTGTTTGTTACATCATAATCATAGCCAAATCCGAGTGAAGGATCGACATGTTTCGGCTTCACAAAATTGGGGGCCTGATCACCATAGTAAAAAAGTACATCACCTACGAAATTCCCCTGTTGCAACAGGAAGCAACTGCGGGCAAGATAGTCTGAAAATGGCCTGGATTTAGGCCACCAGACCCGGGTAGCATTGAAATGGGTTCCGGCATGGTAAACATAGCCGGGAATACCTGCATCTGGTGTGGTATGGGGAGAAGTATGATACACGAAGCGGTTCAGTCCCTCACACATGGCCTTATCAGCCAGTGGCTTGAGCTCTGCAGGTCCTTCCTGCCAGTGCAGGAAACTGGTAAACGCTTCTCCCTGCACTTCTTTTTTACCATAAATATGCGCTGCACATGATATTTCTTTTACCAGCTGCATGACATCAAGTCCCTGCTCATCATAGCGTTGATGTTTATTCCAGAACTCTCCCCTGGGAATATCCAGTACGCCCAGTGCCCTCAGGGCATCCACAGGAACATTATGAACCGGGGCTCCCGGTCCGCCGGATTCTGAACACAACTTGATCCCATGGGGATTAACCATTTCCCGGCCTTTTAAGTAGAGATTTTCAATCAGAAGGTCAGACAAGGTTTGCCGGTAATCGTATAGAAACCGTTCTGTAACATCTTTGTTTTGAATGATCTTTCCCTGCAGTACAGGAAGGTAGGGTGTCATATCATAACCACGCCGCTTCTCAAATTCTTCGAGCATTCGTGGTGTCCATACAAATCCCACCACCTCATAACTGCATAAATAGAAATATTTAATGGGCGTGTTACCGATATCTCCAAGTTTTTCCTGTAATCTTTCAATAAAATAATTAAAATGAAATTCAGTCGCTTCTGGACTGAAATGATCCATGCTCAGGCCTGCGGAATTCGGGCTCGGGCATTTCAACATCTCTCCCGTATTGGCACATACAAAGCGGGAGATTTCCCAGGTACCCTCTCCGGCACTCCAGGTCAGCCTTCCATCTTCATCGACATGAGCGGAAAGATCGATTACCTGTGAGGGGTCAACTATGATTTCATCCTCAGAAAAGGGAATGGCCAGCACAGCTACATCCTTATAATAAACGGGCATTCCATCCGCATTTTTTTCAATGAATACATTTTTACCCGCCCTGTTTTTGGTTGGAAGCTCGGGAAATGGCAGGTCCAACTCAATTTCACCCGGTCCGGATACCACCTTTGAGGTTTCATACAGTGCCATGGAACCATGTTCAGGCCTGATCCAGCTGCCTCCTGCATCCCAGCTGCTCGAAAGAATCAATCCGAGTTCCATATCGAGGCGGGTAGCCTCCTTCACAGCATGGCTGATCGCTTCGAGACACTCTTCTCCCATAAAGGCCGGTCCGGCCGGCACCATACCTTCAGGATTGCTGACCGCTCCGATATCAAATATGTCAAATCCGGCCATTCCCTGAGCTTTGGCTTCTTCCAGTTCATAGGTCAGCCGGGATAGATCAAAATTACCATTCATCCAGTCCCAATACCCCTTCGGACGAACCGATAAAGGGGGATCTTTAAAACCTTCTTCCAGGGAGATCATCGGTGAATCGAGACTTGAAGTATCCTTTTGCTGCTGACAACTGGTAGACGCAATCAGTAAAACAGCAAGGGGAATAATTTTTTTTCTCATGTCGGTTTATGATTTAAATGCTAATCAATTCCAGTGCGCTTGCCATCCCGCCATGAATTAGTACCCAGGGAGGCATTGTTTTCCAGGATTAAGATTTTGCTATCTTTTGAATAGGTATTGGGACCAACAATATCCATGTCACCATCGTTTCCAAGGTCGCCCGTAACACCATAATACATGCCATATGCCGTGTCAATTATTGCTTTTGTCCAGCTCGTTCCATCACCATCATTCAGCCACAGATACATTCCTTTCTTCCCGAATGAGAGTCCCACAAAAACGTCAAAGTCCCCATCCAAATCAAAATCACATGCCAGTGCCTGGTGGTTGGCAGTAAAATGGTCTTCAATGATATGTTTTTCCCATGGCTGGGTTCTGGGGCTTTCAGGAAGATCATACCAGGCCAGGTACACTTCAGCTCCTTCAGCCGGTGTGACCAGCAGGTCCTTTTTACCATCCCCGTTCAGGTCTGCATATCCGTTCTTCGTTGAGTTCGATAAGTTTCCTTCTTTATTCATCCAGTTCATATCAAAAATAACCATCTGATAATCACCGGTCCTGGGATTATTTGCAAACAGTGCATAGCCATTCATTACAATGTCAGGGATATTATCATGATCAAGGTCAAACACATCCAGTCCTTCCCTTTTCGGTTGATCGGGAAGTTTAACAGCAAGCCAGTCGTCGGGAGTGTTCTGAAAATAAAGGAGCAGTTCATTATTGTTCCCCAGGTGCCTGACAATCACATCGATTTTTTTATCTCCATCCAGAAATGCAACATCCATATCACCCAGGTGAAGTCCATTGGGAATATCGGAATCGATTACATGCTTTTTCCATGCCTGTGCAGGATTCCCGCCGGGGATGAAAGGATTCTCAAACCAGTACAGATTGGCAGGAAGTTCAAGATTGCCAGAATGTTTGTCTTCCGGTAATACCAGGTCCAGATCGCCATCGTTATCCACATCAGCAAATTCTGAATCACCCGTGAATGGGCCTGGTTTAAAGTCCCGATCAAATTCATGCCTTATCCAGCCAGGAGCCTGGTACCAGGCAAACAATTGCCTTCCATTGGCATGTTTTCCGCCTTCGAATGCAGCAATATCGGGGAGCTGGTCATTATTCAGATCGGCTATATTCACAGTGGTGACTCCACTGATATCCGGATCGGGGATGATGATCTTAAAATCCTGTCCGTGTGATTTCACAGACGATATTATCAAGCATAGAAATACCCATGCGCAATGCTTTATAACGCTCATTGAATCCTGAATTTTACGTAAGATAACATACCCGTTTTTCCTATCCAAGCCTGTCAGGCAGGATAAATGTGTTATCGCTTCATAAAATTCCTTACTGCATTACATCCATCCTCACCAAAAATGCGGATGAAATAAATTCCACTGTTAAGTTCAGAAATATTCAGATCAACGGTTTTCGACCGGATGACCCCAAATCTTTTAAGCTGTTGTCCCAATACATTTTGAATGGTAATTTCATGGATCTCACTTTCAGCATCTACATGTAATATATCAGCAGCCGGATTTGGATAAATATTGAAGTCCGGCGTTAACCGACTTTTTACTGAACTTGGTTCTCCTGCACCTTCCTTGAAGTCATCAAAGAACACTATATCATTATAGGAACCCATACCTATCTTTCCTTCTGTGCCGAGTGCTGCATCATCAACCGCAAGGTACTCTGTCCCGTCGATATAAGCAGTAACAGCTGTGCCGCTGCGAACCAGCCTGTAGGAATGATAAGCCGTGTCGCTGATGGCAGCAGTTTCATTGGCCGTGCCAACCATGGATTTGGAATTATTGATTACCTGGTACAGGGCTCCCTCGTCACCAACCTGGAATTGCATGTATGAATAATTATCCGGATCAGTGAACCCAAAGACGATCATGAAATCTGTTTTTGATTTTGGTTCGCCATCTTCTGTTGCATTGACCTTTGCTTTCAGGCTTATGTCGAAATCACCAAATGCCTTTGCATCGTAAACAGCGTAAGTTCCCGGGGATGGATCAGTCTCCGCAGTGGGCTTGTAGGGAGCTGCCCGCTCAGTAATGTAATACCTTGCATCTCCTTCGTCGTCGGCAACAACCCATATCCCGATTTCGTTAAACCACAATCTTTTATCCGGACTGCTGTTGATGCGTGTAAAATAATTCCGGTCATTTCCGAAACCAGCTATATCACTGAAAATTGAATCAGGTTCATGGCCGTAATAAACATGCAGCTTTGGAGGTGTCCAACCATACATCCAGCTGGTAGGATCCGTAACATAAATGATATCTTTTGAACCTGCGGCATAAAATGACTCTGCCAGGTTATCTACCCTGATGGTCATAAAACTGTCCTGATCGGCCAGTTCTGCCAACAGGGCATCCGTTACGTCAAGGCTGAGGAATGATGCATTACCCCCTGTAAAAGAGGTGCGGTCCAATGTATCGGTATATACCACATCAACATCGGGAGCCTGGTCAACCGGGATGGTTGCATCTTCATTCCAGTTATCGTTCGCAACATGAAGGATGACAAAATCCGGCATATCCGGTCCCTGATTTGTGGTTGTGGAAACCTTAACCTTGGCGGAAAGAATAATCATTCCCTCCGGAATCTCGATACTGTCCTTCACATTAAATTTTAGATAGGTATCATACGATGCTGGATTGTCCAGTGTCGTATTGGCCATCCGGATCTGGGTTTTATGGCCAACATCTTCGTTATTATGGCCACTGCCAATATCGGTATCATGGGTGACCATAAAAATGATTTCACCGACAACCTGTGCTTCAGCAGCAAGGAATCGTCCGGCAAGGAAAATCATCACCAGACATAAACTCTTTAAGAAGTAGAATTTTAGTTTCATAGCAAATTTGTTTTAATTAGACATATGTTTGATAATTGTTGAATAATCTATGATTCATGATCTTCTACCGGTATGGGAAGGGTTTGGGATCCAAAAGTTCAAGAAGTTTGTCTTTAATGGCAAAAGCACAGAATAAATTGCCTCTGGGATTATAATGACCTATATAAAACTTTTGCAGGTATTCCCTTATCTCTCCCTTGAAACTTGAATGCTCCTGCATATGTGAATCCATCAGATCGACAAAAGGAAGATTATGCATTCTCATGTAATCAACAAAGGGCTGATCCCACCGTTTCCCTTCTTCAGCGTACCGGGCGATAGTACTGGCAGGATGCGAGAGTACATATAGTACTTTTTTATTGTTTGTCATTGCATATCCTTCAATCTTCTCAATGATTTTACGAGTTGAGAATAGTGCTGAACGATTATGAAGTTCTTCGGCAGTTTGAACCAGTGTATCAATATTATCCACTTCAGTGACGATTCCATGTGTGGTGGCCAGACTCATTATATCTGAGTAAGCCTGATAAGGGTTTTTCACCTTCGAATTCAAATGGGCCAGCATAATATGCAGTGTGAAATCATCCTTGAACATTTCATAGACCTGGTCAATATCACATAGTTTATAAACTGATTCAGGTGTAGGACAGGGATTTTTGCATTCAATAAATGTCTCCTCTTTGACATGGACTTTTACATAAGGCAGCGTGGGTTCAATAAATCTGACATGTTTCCGGGTACGCATCGTTCTCCATGAATCCAGGTTTCGCTTGTGATCACCGCTGTATATATTGAATACAATGTATTCTGCAGGTGTACGCTGTTCCTCTTTTAACATACGCAGATATGCCTGGTAAACGGACCATCCTCCGATGCCAAAATTCCTGACCGGTTCCTGCAAGTGAGCGGCCAATACTTCCTGCCATGTTTCATGATCACTTACCTGGTGACACTGCGTAAAACTGTTACCATAGGTATTTATCCTGCATGGTTTTTCTTTATAATTGGACATTAGCCGTTCCCCGTCTTCACCCTTATAGGTATAGGTACATACAGAATTGTCGATCCCGTCCCTGTATTGATCGTTATTCAGCAACCATCCGAATTCGCCGTTATATTTTGCAAATGGGAATGCTTTTCCGGCCAGCCAGCCGTCAACTTCTTCTTTGGTATATAATATATTCTCTAAGAATTTATGGACATCAATGATTTCATCTGGATCTTCAGTCCATAAGAACGGGTCCGGATGTAAAGGCATCATTCCAACTCCAAGGGTGGTTAAAGAACTGTCCTTTATGAATGCTCTTCTTGCTATCTTTTTATTCATTTCAGTATTCCTTTAGACCAACCGGTAGATTTTGCAGATCCTCATTGCCTGCTAATTCTGTTTTCCCTAATCGTCGCAATAACATGAAATTTAACCGGGAAGGGATTATGTCCATGAGGCTGCAAAATGGTAAACACACTTTTATTGTCGATGGCCCTGGTCCAATCCCAGGGAAGTGTTTCCGTTCCAGATCCAGGACCATGCCACATTGATTGAATTGGCATTGTACCTTCATAAATACCTGGTGTTGAAAAACATATTGGCCATCCTACCCGATGCTGGATGGTGGAGTCAAGAGCCCTTTGCAGATTTACCCACCCAATGCCAAATCCTACTGGTTCACTGGTCTCATTCATTGTAATAATTTCCAGTTTAACATGAAGTATACCATTGGCAAAATCGAACGGATTCAACCAATTCTCCGGCACCCCTGGTTCCTGTTTCATCCTCAACAAAAAATCCCAATCAGAAAACAAACGCTTGTCTCCGGAATGGATTATAATAGTATCAAAAAGGGTAAACTCCTGGCAAGATGTATCCCTGTTCAAGGCATCATTCCGCCACAAATGGAGATATTTATATTCATCCCATGCTATGCTGACTATATCAAGATCACCATCACTATCCAGATCAGCTACCCTGGTTCCCAGGTGGCTTTCTTTCCCGGAAGATATAACTTTCTCGTAAAACGATCCTCTCCCGTTGTTCTCCCAGATAGCTACTTTTTCATTTCCACGGTGTTCTCCTGAAACAATATCAAAATCACCATCACCATCCATATCTGCGACATCCATGCTATTGGTAGTTCCCTGGATCACAACATTATGCAGTTTCCATTTTGGAATATTTGGTTTGCGTGATTGCTCCCACCAGTACAACCCATTTTTTGTGCCATTGGCAGTTGATACAATAATGTCCGGAAGGTGATCACCGTTTAGATCTTTTGCGTAAATCCTATCGGCATATTTATCAGGAACTGAACCTATTTCATGCATTGGCCAGTTGCCCGAACCACTATTTGGGTTTTCCCACCAGACAATTTTTTTATTATCAAGTGTGCCACAGATATCATTGTCTCCGTCACCGTCGATGTCATTAACGCCAATTCCTTCAGGATAGACATTGCGGGTGATTATTTTACGTGTCCACAAGCCATCTTCAGGATTATCAGGAATGGAAAAGTAATAAATGGTACCAACGTTTATAAGGATTATCGGTTTGCCGCCAGGAACAATCTGCCCGAGTGTGTATCCCTGGCTGCTGATATTATGATCCGTCTGTCCGACATCACCTACATGTATATATGTCCAGGCAGATCCAAGGTTATTTTCAGCCTCCAACCAATACATCATACCGGATTTATCAAGTGCAATCACATCACCATAACTGTCTCCATCAACATTTACAGAAAGAAGTGCGTCAACATCTAGAGGAAATTCTATGCGAGTCCAATGACCAGTCATATTAAGACCTGGGTTACGGTAAAAATATTTGCCTGAAACAATATCACCAAAACCGTCACCAGTCAGGTCATTCATTGCGAGACCGAAATATCTTTCTTCCCGATTATCATCTACCTGAATATATGTCCATTGATCCAAACTCATTATATCCGTAAGTCCGGTTTGGGGATTTGTCAGATTTTCCCATAGGTCAACCTTGTTGCTATTACTCCAGTTTGCACCGAAGATATCGCAGTCACCATCTCCGCCAATATCTACAAGACATATATTATGTGATCCTGAATCGGAAATCACTTTTTTAATCCAATTCGTGCCGCTATTATTGCTGTAATACACCGCTAATTCATCAGGATCATTACCCTGGTGCATTTCTGCTATGACGATATCGCTTTTTCCATCATTATTCATATCGGCAATCCCAAGTGAATGAATTACCGTTTCTGTTTTATTGATTATAATATGTTCAGTCCAATGTTCCTTCAGCGGATCTCTTG
>Ga0111175_1069_pt1 | contig 19531 bp, 12 predicted proteins | sample DeeMarSWOR324_28_FD_80228 | JGI IMG/M metagenome (GOLD analysis project Ga0111175, IMG submission 80228) | Bacteroides sp. SM23_62
CCCGAACCGGTTTGCACGAAGCTGTCGGGATGATCTACCCTGAAATACCGGTCGAAAATATGTTCCTGGTCCTGTTCCGAGATGCCGATCCCGTTATCCTCAATACTTATCTCAATAAACGCTTGCGGGCTTTCCGGCAGACTTGACATGGACAGGCTGACCGAGATCTTCCCTTTATCGGGTGTGAACTTGAAGGCATTGGATAGCAGATTGTAGATGATCTTATCCAGTTTATTTTCGTCGAACCAGAGTTCACAAGCATCAAAATCTGAGTGATAGTCAAGGATTATGGATCGCTGGCAGGCAATTTCCTGGAATGAATCGACGAGTTCACCTATGAATCTGACAATTTCCCCTCTGGCGGCATTCAGTCTGACCTTGTTGGCTTCAATTCTTCTGAATTCAATCACCTGGTCAATCAACCTGAACAGTCGATCAGAGTTCCTGCGTATGGTGGAAATCTGTTTTGCGAACCGCTGGTCGTTCTTTAAATCGTTTATGATCTTTTGCAATGGACCCAGTACGAGCGTCAGCGGTGTTCTGAATTCATGAGAGATATTGGTAAAAAAACGCAGTTTCATCTGGTACATTTCCTCTGTTTTCTCCCTCTCCAGGTGCTCCATTTTCGCTTCATGTATCAACTGCGCCCTTACCAGGATAAATTTCCGGAAAGCTATCAGTAAAAGGGCAAAAATGCCTACATACATGATGATCGCCCACCATGTTTTCCACCAGGGAGGAAGAATGATTATCCCGAGCGTGGCGGGTTCCTCGTTCCAGACCCCATCGCTGTTTGATGCCTTTACATGAAAGACATAGCTGCCTGCATTCAAATTGGTATAACGTACAGACCTTTCTTCAGCGCTTATCTGGATCCAGTCAGCATCAAATCCTTCGAGCTTATATTGATACTGGACTTCCAACGGATTCACATTATCCATGGCCGTAAATTCCAAAGAGAAAATAGGATCCCTGTGGCTGAGTGTAATTTCATCGGTATAGCTGATGCCCTTTTCAAGCATTACCTTCCCGTGGAATTCATCTCCGATCTGAACATCCTGGTTGTTGATGATCAATTTTGAAATGAAGACCTTAGGCAGATCCCGGTTATCAATGATGTCTTCAGGGAAGAATGCATTCAGGCCGTTCACTCCTCCGAAAAACAACTGACCATCACTGTGCCTGAATGAGGCATCCCACATGAAGGAATTGGACTGTAAACCATCGCTCATGTAATAATTCCTGAACTGTTCCGTCCCCGGATCGAACCTACCCAAACCATTGTTGGTACTGAACCAGATATTTCCCTGCCGGTCGGAAGTCAGTCCATAGACAGAATTATCCGGTGCGCCAGCTGATTTGTCATATTTAATAAATTCAAGACCGCCGTGAGTCTCAGAGACCCTGATAAGCCCATCCAGGAAAGAACCAAGCCAGATCGTTCCCCGGTCGTCCTGGTGAATGGTAATGAACTTATTGTCGATCCTGGTGGAAGATTGATCCTGCAACCGGTCGTATATCTCCAGGACATCTTTACCTGGTTCGGAAGCGAGCTTTGGATCAGCATTGACTGTTAATTTGCATACGCCCGAGTTCCAGGTTGCCAGCCAGAAGAGATTTGGTGGTACAAATACCACGGACTGTATATTCAGTTTCCTGACCTCCGGCAGCTGGTTTTCCAGTCCACCATATTGACTGAATGCATCTCCGTCATAGATGAAAAAGCCATATTGCGTGCTGATCCAGATCCTTCCGGCAGGATCCTCTGTAAATTCATGTATTTCCAGGTCTGGGAGCAGATCAAACCTGGTAAAACGAAGCTGACCGCGATCATAAATGTCATCCGAATAACAGATCCCTGTATTAAAGGATCCTATCCAGAGCCTTTCTGTTCGATCCACGTGTATGGCGGTAATGTAATCGGATACGATCGAATTGGGATCCTGTGAATTGTGCCGGTAATGCCTTGTTTCATTTGTCTGAAGATTGATTCTGTTCAACCCATGGTCATAGGTCCCGATCCAGAGGTGTCGGTTATGGTCCACATAAACAGATCTTATCGTATTACCACTCAGGCTGCTAGGATCGCCGGGCACTTTCCTGTAAACATTGAATTTTTTCAGGTTGATATTGACCTTTGATACTCCCTGGTTGAGGTAGGAAATCCAGATTACCCCGCTCTTGTTTCCATAAATTCCTGAAATGCTGGATCCTGTGGGACTGTTTTCATTGTCAGGTTCATGTGCCAGGATATTTACTTGCCTTTGTTTCCTGTCAAGATTTACCAGGCGGTCCCTGACGCTGAACCAGATGTTCCCCTGGTAATCCTCATAGAAGTTACGGAAAGGATCATCGTATGGAAGGTCATTGATTCGTCCTGTAAATCCTTCTTGTACCAGATATTCCAGGAGGGGTATCATCTTGTTCAGATGCTTGTTATAGATCAGGGCACCGGATGAGGTACCCAGCCATATATTTTTTTCGCTGTCCAGAATGATGCAATTTACCGGTCCGGACTCATAATAGCTCAGCTTACTGGATTTCAGGTCAAATCTTTTGAGTTGATCCCCGGCTATCCACAGGGCAGATTCAGATTTGTCAAATACCAGTTGTCCTGAAAAATCACCATGATATGATTCAAAACCAAAATCTTTTAAATCAACCCTGTTCAGTCCATCCATGGTATTGACCCAGACATATCCGTCCGTGTCCTGTGTGATCACTTTACTGGCCCTGGGAATGCTGTTACTCGCAAGGGAATTTTGATTTCCTGGATCATGCCTGAAGTTTTGAAAGGATTCCAGTTCCTTATTGAAAACATTCAGTCCGTTTGCCGAGGTACCTATCCATAAATTGGATGAATCGTCCTCAAAAATAGTGGATATAAAATTGTCGGAAATAGAAGCTGGATTAGCCGGATCATAAGTGTATGTTTTGAATTCATAGCCGTCAAACCTTTGCAGTCCGGCATAGGTCCCCAGCCATACAAAGCCATCCATGTCAATGTGGATATATTCCACATTGTTCATGATCAGACCGTTCTGATTGTTGAAATGGTTAAACAACGTACCTGTCTGCTGGGCATTCAGCAACAGCGGTATGAAGATAAGAGTAAGTAAGCTGCAGAAGCAGCAGCAGTATTTCCGGGCTCTTCTATTCATCGTTATTAAATTCGGAAAAAATACCCAAGGCCTGATTATTCACAGGTAAATTTACCCTAACTACCTGAACATTCCAAGCAGGGGGTTTCTCAAGAAATATTGTTGCGGCTCACTTGCATGGAATAAGGGCCATACAGCCATCGCATGGACTGATCCTGCCATTACCGGCATGAACATCCTGGTCCCCTTTGCTTGGTATTGTATCCCATGTTCCATATTTTACTGTTTCGAAAGTTTAAGGACCGCCCCGCTTCTTGCAGGGATGGTGATGCCAAGCGAGGACTGCCCGGACTCCCAGGAGATATTTTCCTCTGTTGGCCAGACCTGTGAAAAGGCCATCGCTTTAACGCCCGGTATTTTGACCGTCTTATTCTTCTGTGAAGCGTTGAATGCAACCACAGTTTCTTCGTCGCCAAGCTTTCTGATAAAAGCATATACATCCTTGTCTGCATATACCTCCAGGTAGCTCCCTGTGCGCAATACCGGATTTTCATTGCGCAGGGAAATGGCTGATTTGTAATACGCCAAAAGGTCTTTGTCCCACCTGTCCTCATCCTGCCACGGGAAGGTTTCGCGGCAATAAGGATCGGTTCCGGCCGATAACCCGATTTCATCCCCGTAATATAAGCAGGGTGCGCCCGGTATGGTCATGGTAAAAAGCACAGCCAGTTTCAATGCACTTTTATCACCGCCGACATTATACAGGGCACGTCCGGTGTCATGGCTGTCTATAAAGACCTGGAGGGCATAGATGATCTTCGGGTCATACAAACGGTGCAGGTAGTCCATCCGTGCGGCCAGGGAAATCCCGTCGACCACATGATCACGGGCCCCCCGGTCGGCAAGGAATGCTTCAACCAGGGTCTTCCTTCCGAAGAACTTGAGGGCGGCCCAGCCGGTATAGTAGTTCATAACGGCATCGAACTGGTCCCCCTGCAGCCAGGGATTTGATTCCTCCCAGCGCTCGCCGACAATATAGGCTTCCGGTTTTGTTGTTTTAACCACCTGGCGGAATTCCTGCCAGAAGGTATGGTCCTCGATCTCCGTTGCCACATCCAGCCGCCATCCGTCAATGCCGAACTCCAGCCAGTATTTCGCCACATCAAGTATATACTCCCTCACTCCCGGGTTATGGATGTTGAATTTTGGGAGGCTCGGAAACCTCGACCAATGCTCATAATTGGCGGTTGAGGAATGCTCCGGGTTGTAGGAAAAGGGCCTGAGTGGCCAGTCGTTGATGGTGAACCAATCCACGTAGGGAGAGTTCTCCCCGTTATCGAGTATGTGGCTGAATGCCCAGAATCCCCTTCCGCAATGATTGAACACCCCGTCCAGTACAATCTTAATGCCCTTCTGATGTGCCTGGTCGATCAGGTTCCGGAGAGCTTCATTCCCACCCAGCAGGGGATCAACCTTGTAATAATCGTAGGTATTATATCTGTGGTATGTTGTCGCCTCGAAAATGGGGTTGAAATAAATGGCATTGATCCCCAGCTCCTTCAGGTAATCAAGTTTTTCCGTGACTCCATTCAGATCACCGCCATAAAATCCCCTCAAATCCCCCGGGGCATCCCAGTCCTGCAGCCTGATCCCTTTTGGGAGGACCGTCTTATCGCTCCGCGCAAAACGGTCGGGAAAGATCTGGTAAAATACAGCATGCTTGACCCAGTCTGGGGTCTCAATATCCGGACTGGCATTTTCGAGGCTGAGTAGGTACTTCTCATTTGCCTGTGGATTCAGGGTTTCATTTAAAGGATCTGCCATAGCGAAAAGAATTAAGGGAATAAATATTCCAGTTTTTAACGGCTTTTTCATTGTTTCCTGGTTTTGTTCCTGTACCTGGTTCTGTCTGTTCTGAGAAAGGTTCTTGGCAGGGAGGGGCAGGCCAGGAAGACTGATGGTTAAAGGTCCAGTACAGTTAGCAATTTCTCTTGAATGTATTTGTTTGTGGCAATGATACCTGTGCGGTTCACATCCCAGGAAGCCCGGTCATAATTCCTCACACTGCCGCCGGCTTCACTCAGGATCAGGCTTGCGGCGGCATGATCTTCCGGTGTCGATCCATTGTCAATGAGGGCATCGATCCTTCCCCGTGCAATATTGCACAGGTCCAGTGCCGGGGCAAAATTTACAACGACCCGCCTGCTTTGCAGTGCAAGTTTTTCCAGTAAATCAATCCCTTCCCGTATTTTTTCCTCCTGCGCCGCGTAGGCGCAGGCCACAAAAGATCCTGATAATTCACTGCGCTCAGAGACCGATATTTCTTTTTTATTGAGATAAGCTCCTTTGCCTTTCTCGGCGTAGAAAAGTTCCCCGGATATCGGGTTGAAAACCACGCCCAGCATGATTTCATTTTGAAACGCAAGGCCTATTGATACGGCAAAATAAGGATTACCGGTGATAAAATTCGAGGTGCCGTCAAGCGGGTCAATATACCAGCAATAACCGGACTTTCCTTCAATATTTGGCGACTCTTCAGTAACGATACCGTAGTCCGGGTATTCAGCCTGCAGTTGTTCGATGATCAGGAATTCGGAATGGTAATCTGCACGTGTAACAATATCATGTTTGCCCTTGGCTTCAAATTTTGTGATACGGCTGAATTCACCCGCCAGGATGGACCCTGCGGATTTCGCAGCAGATATGACCGTTTCAAGTACACTCATGACACAAATCCGCGATAAAGGCACAGCCTTCAGCATAGGTTGAGTGAATCTTTTTAAAAGCTTTGTTTATTATATCGTGCCCGGATCCATGAACCATGATATCCGATTCATCGAAGGCTTTGATCACGTCCTCAGCTTCGACACCGTCATTTTCATCCACACTGCCATAGATGATCTCAACATCGTGAAAATTCCGTTTGAGCATCTGGCCAACATCTTCATTCTCAGAAAGTTTCCATAAGATTAACCGGCAGCCCGATAGATATTTTTGCAATATATGCAGCAGTCCCGGATAAATTTTATTTTCCATCTGCCCTGACTATTTTAAGGGCAATATCCCCATCGTATTCCGGACTGCTGAGGGTTTTTACCTCTCCCTCATGATCAAACACTTCACTCTTCTCGGTACCACAACTTACAGGGTTCAACCAGGTGGCCTCGTATTTGCCTGGAGGCAGGTACAGTTGAAGATTACATTGGGATCCTCCGTGAAGATAGACAGCATATTCCTTTCCCTCATTGGCAAGCACCTGCGGGACGGTCCCGGGAGCCAGCCTGACCAGATGCCTGGAAGGTTTGAGACGGATGAAATCAAATCCCTCCATATAACTTTTTAAAAAAGATAATTGTTCCCTCAATGCTGCACTGCCATACCCGGGGGCATCATTTATTAAAGTTCCGTTTTCGTAACCGACGAAGAAGGAGTAATCCAGGTTGTTGTAGATACCCCCGCCTGCCACAATGAAATTCCAGGCATTTTCACGGTACCTGCGATCTCCGGGTCCACAGAACCCATCCTCATCAAATCCAATAGGGAGGTCATAACCATAGTTGTATTCGACTGCCTGGGGAAGCGCATAATGAAAATTGATGATGGAAACATGATCTTCGACCTCTTTGATCGGATACATGAAATTGCCATAGTTCTGGGCGATCAAATGCCGGTGGTCAAAAGTACTTTCGGTCTCTGCGATGATCTCACCGATCCTTTCCTGCCAGGCATCAGCGGCAGCATTCGGCAAGTCTGCCTTACGCCTCCAGTACAGATGAGTGGCAGAATCATTCGGGTTCAAGGCAAAGAATTCATCACTGTTATCAGCCCAGGGTTCATTCTGGATTTCATAGTAAATGTTGTCGAAGTCCTTCAGTTCCGTGACCAGCTTCTGTACAAATTTCTCCTGGTATCGTATCAGGTTGCCGTTGTGGGGCGTATGGACATTGACCCGCTCAATCTGATCGGTCTGGTTGATGTTGTTTTCATGATACAAGGGACAGTAAGTCCAGCTTTTATCGTTATAGATTGAAGAGAAGAGGGTAACCTCAACGATGATGTCATGTTTGCCGGCCTCGGTCACAAAACCTTTCAACCGTTCAAAATATTCCGGATCCCACCGGTCAAGATCGAATTTGGTACCACCCCCTCTGTTACCGACCACATCCGTCCTCTTCCAGGGAGCAAGGAATGATTCAGCGGGCGGGGCAAGCGTATTGTGCTTGATGCCAAAACTTCCCGGATGCTCAACATAGGTACCGCAGAATATCCTTGTCAGGTTTAGCCCATCCTCAGCAAGGGTATGCAGGTATATTTCATAGTCAAGATCCCTGTTTATGACCGCCCCGTAATGTTCTCCTGAGGTAATCAGAATAACAGGGTTACCTTTGTATTCAAAATAATGGGGATTTTCAGGATGCAGGCTGATGGGCTGTGCCTTGCCCTGCATCGTTGAGAAAAAAAACAGAAGGAGTGTAGCAAGTTGTTTGGTTTTCATTGGCTCTCATTTTCAAGTTCTTTCAAATGTATGAAAAAGCGGGATAATTTCAGGAGCCTGTAAAACAAAACCACATGAAAGGAAATTTACGAAAATCGCCTTTCTAAATATTATTTTGATCGGACAGTAAGGAAAAAGTTTATATCTTTCCGTTTCTTTTATTTTCCGATTTGGAATGGGGTGATAAACCGCCATATGTTCAATCTTTTAATGTTTTTACAATGGAAAGAAGTGAAATTCAAAAACGTGTGAAAGAAGTGGTTGGCAATGTACTTGAATTAGACAGTTCGGACATAGCCGATGATGCCAACTTCATTTTCGACCTGGGAGCAGATTCGATGCAGAGCCTGGAACTGGTAGCTGGATTTGAAGAAGAATTTGATATTGAACTGGATGAAGATAAAGCCCTTGAGGTACAGAACCTGGAAGATGCAGTAGATTTCATTGCCGGTTATCTTTAATCATCACATATGACTGATTTACAAAAACTTCGACAGCAAAACCTGGAAACTATTTTTCATCCAAAATCGGTTGCCGTCGTAGGCACCAATAAGATGAAAGGTACCGTTCCTCATGATATCCTTGACAACATCCTCAAGGCTGACTTCAATGGGATTGTGTATCCCGTAAGCCCGAGAGAAGCCAGTATAAAAGGGATTAAGGCCTATAAATATGTAGTTGATGTTCCGGACGATATCGATCTGGCAATCCTGGTGTTTCCCAGCTCTGTATGCCATATGGCACTCGAGCAGTGCGGACAGAAAGGCATTAAATCCGCCATCATCATTTCGGCAGGCTTTAAAGAAGTTGGGGAAACGGGATTACAGAGAGAACAACAGCTTGTTGAAATTGCCAGGAAATATGATATGTCATTGATTGGCCCCAACTGCCTTGGTGTGATCAATACTGCTCCCGGAACAAAACTCAATGCTTCCTTTGCGAGAGAAATGCCAGAAACAGGCAACATAGGATTCCTCTCACAGAGCGGGGCACTTTGTACGGCTGTGCTGGATTATGCCCAGGCCAAACACATTGGTTTCTCCAAATTCATCAGTTTCGGTAACAAGGCAGATATCAGTGAAATCGACCTGCTGTACTATCTGATGGATGACGATGAGACAAAGGTGATCCTGATGTACCTCGAAGAAATTTCTGATGGCAAGGCTTTGATCCGTGCAGCACAGCAGGTAATTAAAAAAAGCGGAAAGCCCATTCTCGTTCTCAAGGCGGGACGTACTGAAGAGGGTGCTTCGGCAGCCGCATCACACACCGGATCACTGGCCGGTGCAGATGAAGTTTGCGATGCAGCCTTTGAACAGGCAGGGATCATTCGTTGTGGTAATATTGAAGAAATGTTTAACAAGGCCATTGCTTTCGCTTATCAGCCTGCTCCCCGGACGGAAAAGGTTGCGATCATCACGAATGCAGGAGGCCCCGGTGTGCTTACTACCGATGCGGCCATTTTAAATGGACTGCAGCTGGCAAAATTTTCAGAAGAGACCACAAAAATACTCAAGAAGGCACTTCCGGCCACAGCGAATATCAATAACCCGGTAGATGTGATCGGGGATGCCAAAGCGGATCGTTATGTGGCAGCGATCCAGGCCGCTTTTGATGATGAAGATGTGGCCGGGGTTTTTGTTATCCTGACCCCTCAGTCAATGACCGATATTGACACGATTGCGGAAGAAATCACAAAAATTGCAGTAGGGCAGACAAAACCGATCTATACATCCTTCATGGGTGAAAAGGATGTGGCCTCAGGGATCGATATTCTGCAAAAACATAAAATACCCCATTATATCCTTCCGGAATCCATGTGCTCGGCCTTTCAGGCTGTGTATCATTTTAATGAAATACTGAAAAATAAGGGTCACCATGCACCGGAACTGGATGATATCCAGCACGATGAGGCTAAAAAACTAATGGATAAGGTCATGCTAAATGGCAGGACTTTCATATCAGAAGTTGAAACCATCGATATTTTAAAAACCTATGGACTGCCTGTTCCGCAGGGGAATCTGGCAAGCACTGTTGATGAAGCCGTGAAAATTGCAGATGAGATCGGATACCCGGTGGTAATGAAGGTGGTTTCTGATCAGGTCTTACACAAATCAGAGGTTAAGGGAGTTGAGCTGAATATAAAGTCTGCACAGGAAGTAAGGGATGCATACACCCGGATACATGACAATGTTTCAGCACTTATGCCCGATGCCAAAATCAAAGGGATCTATGTGATCCGGATGATCACCGGGAGCGAAGAAGTCATATTGGGTATAAAAAGGGATCCGTCTTTTGGTCCCGTATTGATGTTCGGCCTGGGTGGCATCTACGTTGAAATTTTCCGGGACATAAGCTTTGGAGTGGCACCATTGAGTTATGAAGAGGCACGCAAAATGATAGAACAGACCAGGGCCTACAGGATTCTCAAGGGATCGAGAGGCCATTCTCCAAGGGATATTGATAAGATAGTTGATGCTTTAATCAGGCTCGGTCAACTGGCTGTTGATTATCCGCAAATTCAGGAACTGGATATAAATCCGTTATTTGTCATGGACCAGGGGCAGGGAAGTATTATTGGAGATGCGAGAATGTTATTGAAGAATTAGTTTATTTATATATTAATTATTTTTTTATTATGAGAATCATTATAAAACCTAGTACTGAAGATGCCGGGAAATGGACGGCTGATTATATCTTCGAAAAAATAAAGGCTTTTGGTCCCACCCCTGATAAACCCTTTGTGCTTGGCCTGCCCACAGGATCTTCACCGATGCCTGTATACGAAGAATGGATAAAAAGCTACAAGGCCGGAGATATCTCATTTAAAAATATCATAACATTCAATATGGATGAATATGTAAACTTGCCTGAAGATCATCCGGAAAGCTATCATTCTTTCATGTATGATAATCTTTTTAACCACATTGATATCCCCAGGGAAAATATCAATATTTTAAACGGGAATGCTCCTGATCTGGTAGCCGAGTGTATGAATTACGAAGCCAGGATCAAAGAATATGGCGGAATAGAATTATTCCTGGGGGGGATTGGCCCTGACGGGCATATCGCTTTCAATGAACCGGGATCATCCCTGGTCTCCAGGACCAGGGTAAAAACCCTTAGCTACGATACCATTCTGGCCAATTCGAGATTCTTTGACGATGACATGTCCAAAGTCCCCAAGCAGGCCCTGACTGTCGGGGTGGGTACGGTTATGGATGCAAGGGAGGTGGTCATCATCATCACCGGCTTTGTAAAGGCCCGTGCCCTGAGAGAAGTGGTGGAAGGAGGCGTGAACCACATGTGGACGGTTTCCATGCTTCAGTTACATGAACATGCTGTTATTGTTTGCGATGATCCCGCCACCATGGAACTACAGGTCGAAACTGTCAAGTATTTCAAAGAGATAGAAGAAGTGGCACAAAGTATATTACCACCACGTTAAAATATTCAGGATTTTGCGGTCCATCAATGATTCAGAAATAACAGCCCTCCGGAACCAGGGATGTTTTTCCTCTGACTGGACAGGGATTAAAGTATCAGATGGTTTCTCAACTGCCCATATACACAATGTCCGGTTTCAGGGTGATATCAAATTGGGAAAAGTATCGGGCCTTTTTAACTGTTCTATTAAGAATTGTGAAATAGGCAATGATGTTCTGATCGATAATGTCCATCAGATCCAGAACTACCGTATCAATGATCATGTCATTATCGAAAATGTGGGCACCATCTCGGTAAATGGGCCCACATCCTTTGGAAATGGATTTGAAATAGATGTACTTAACGAAGGAGGTGGCCGGGAACTGTTGATTTTTGACAGGCTTTCTGCCCAGCTGGCATATATCCTGGTTTGCTATCGCCATGATCCGGATCTGATTGCGGCGCTGAACAGGATGATTAAAGATTATGCCAGTGATAAAACTGCTGAAACAGGAGATATCGGATCCGGTACTCAAATAATGAACGCCGGGTCGATATACAATGTGAATATTGGAGAAAATGCCACCCTGCGGGGCGTTTCCCTGCTACAGGATGGAACCATTAGAAGCAACAGCCATGCCCCTGTATTTGTCGGCGAAGATGTGATCGCAAAGCATTTCATGATCCTGTCTGGTTCCACGGTTGACGGAGGGGCCCTGATCGATAAGAGTTTTATCGGACAGGCCGTACAGGCAGGGAAACAATTCTCGGCCGAGAACAGTGTTTTTTTCGCAAACACCGAGGCTTTTCACGGAGAAGCCGTAAGCGTATTCGCAGGACCCTATACGGTAACCCACCATAAATCCACCCTTTTAATTGCAGGGATGTACTCCTTTTTCAACGCGGGAAGCGGTATGAACCAGAGCAACCACATGTATAAACTGGGACCGGTACACCAGGGGATTGTGGAAAGAGGCTCAAAGACGGGTTCGTTTGCATACATGTTATGGCCATGTCGTATCGGGGCATATACCGCCATTATGGGAAAGAACGTCGGCAATTTCGATACCAGCGATTTCCCGTTTTCATACATTAATGTGGATCATGAAAAAAGCATCCTGACTCCCGGCATGAACCTTTTCACTGTCGGCACGCGGCGGGACAGCGAAAAGTGGCCTGACAGGGATAAAAGGACAGATCCTGAAAAGCTGGACCTGATCCACTTTGACCTTTTCAGTCCATATATCATCGAAAAAGTGGCCGTAGCCAGCAGGACCCTGAAAGAACTCTATGAGAAAACGGCTCAAAAGCAGGAATCTGTATTTTATAAAGGTATCCGGATAAAGCGGTTGATGTTAAAATCGACCAGGAAATATTACGAAATGGCCCTGTCGATATTTATCGGGAACCAGATCATTGATAAGTTGGAAGAATTAGATGAGATCAATTCCATTAAAACAATCAGGGAAAAACTTTCCCCCGGGAATAATGATATGCCTGACAGGTGGCTTGACCTGGCCGGGATGATTGCCCCGGACAATGCCATTCAACGGTTGATCGGGGATATTAAGTCGGGCGGTATCAAAACCCTTGATGATGTAGCCTCCGGGCTTGAGATCATCCATGCATCCTATAAGCGCTATACATGGGATTGGACAACAAAGATCTTATTGGAAATATACGATATCGATGTTGGTAAAATCGAAACCGGGCAGCTTATTGAACTGGTGACAAGATGGGAGACGGATGCTGTTAAACTGGACAGGATGATCTTAAGTGATGCCGGCAAAGAGTATGACAGTATCAGTAAAATAGGATTCGGTATCGATGGAAATGAAGAGATCGTTGATCAGGATTTTGAAGCCGTAAGGGGGATCCTTGAAGAAAACAAGTTCATTGCCGGGCTTAAAAAGGAGATGGAACAGATCGGGAAAAAGGCCGCTAAGCTGAAAAGTTTGCTGAATAAGATCTGATTTTAAAACTCAAGTATAAAGGTAGTACCAACTCCCGGTTTTGTTTCTACATTTATCCTTCCCCTGTGGAGCTTCATGATCTGTCTTGACAGGCTCAAGCCAATTCCGGAACCTTTGGCTTTTGTCGAGAAGAAAGGGATAAAGATTTTGTCAAGGTTTTCTTCAGGGATCCCGGGTCCGTTATCCCGGATCCTGATGATTACACCACCGGGGTTATATTGTTCTGCTGATATTTCAATCCCGGGTTTGGAGGTATCCTTAAGGGCCTCGATCGCATTTTTTATCAGGTTGATGAGCACCTGTTCTATCATCTCGAGATCAGCATTGATAGCCAGGTCGGATTTACTCAGGCTAACCTTTAAATCTATCTTCAATTGTTTTAAGTCATTCTTGAAAAAGCCTTTAATCCGGTTGAACAATTCATCCACCCTGATTTCCGAGATTGTCGGTTCGGGGATCCTGGCCAGGTCTTTTGTTGTCTGGATAAACTTCACCAATCCTTTGCTCCTGTTCTCAGCCGTAGAAAGGCTTTCCACCAGATCATCGATCTCCTCCTTATCCAATCCCGGTATTTCCTTTGGATTTCCCTCATCATCCGTTAAAAAATCCCTTGCCAATCCGACCATATTGGTGATCGGAATGGTGGAATTCATGATTTCATGAGTCAGCACCCTGACCAGTTTCTGCCATGATTCAACTTCCTGTTCTTCAAGTTCAGTCTTGATATCGTGAAGAGAGACTATTTTGTATTTGTCATTCTCAAGGGTAAAGGTAGTTGCCCGCACAGAAAGGTTCAGGATCTTTCCATGCCTTACAAGCCTGATGATTTCTCTCTGTCCCATGCCTATTTCTCTGATCAGGTTGGCCAGGTCTTTATCGATCTTTTCAAGAGACCTGAGATCTTTGATATCCGGGACCTGTAAAAGATCTTTGGCTGATTTGTTGATCAGCTGGATATCCAGGTTGTGATCAAGACAGATCAATGCTGTATCCACATGTTCGATCACCCGCTGAAGGTAATGATAGTGGGTTTCTTTCTGTATCCGCAGGTACCTGAATTTATCAAGGATCATCTTGTAAGCCTCCTGAAGTTCTTCATCCGTTTCATCAATGGTACTCAGGGTGGAAAAATCTTCCTGCTTAACGGACACAAGGAATTCTCGAAGCACATTTCGCGACCGTTCATGAAAACGTATCAGTTCGAATATAAGCAACAGGATGAGCAGTCCGAGCCATCCGGCCACCATCCAGTACTGGGTCTCCGCAATCAGGATCACCATAGCAAATCCGAGGGACAGTATGAGAACCAGCCGGATAATAACCTGGATCTTGTATGATGGTTTTAGAAGACGCATGCTATAGGCCGAATTTCTTCATTTTCCTGTAGAGGGTGCTTCGTGACAGTCCGACTTCCTCGGCTACCTTGTCCATGTTCTTATACCCTTTGTTCAGCGCCCTGACAATGGCTGCCTTTTCAATATCATCGATCTTACCGGAATGCAAATCGGCCTCACCAATCTTATCCCTGCTTTGCAGCAGGAAATCGTGCGGTTTCAGGATATCCTGCTCACACATGATCACAGTCCGTTCAATGACATGCTGTAATTCCCTGATATTACCAGGCCAGTGATATGCACAAAGCTTATCAATGGCCTCTTCTCCAATCCTAAGGCCGGGCTTGTCATACTTGGTTTTAAATTCATCCAGGAAATGAAAGGCAAGCAGGGGTATATCTTCCATGCGCTCTTTTAAAAGGGGTAATGTAATCTCGACAGTGTTGATGCGGTAAAGCAGGTCCTGGCGAAATTTACCCTCCTCGACCATCTGGTGAATGGGTTTATTGGTGGCACAGATAATTCTAACATCAACAGGGGTAGGGGTATTGCTTCCGATCCGGGTGACTATATTGCTCTGGAGGACCGTTAGCAATTTTGCCTGCATGGTTACATCCAGGTTGCCTATTTCATCAAGGAACAGGGTACCTCCGGATGCCATTTCAAACCTGCCGGGACGTGACTCCTTGGCATCTGTATAGGCGCCTTTGACATGCCCGAACAGTTCCGATTCAAACAGTGTTTCAGGGAACGCTCCCAGGTCCACTTTCACAAACTGGCTTTCTTTGCGCTTGGACTTCCTGTGTATCTCCCTGGCTATAAGTTCTTTTCCTGTGCCATTCTCGCCAAGTATAAGTACTATGGCCTCGGTGGACGCTACTTTTTCAATGGTTGAGATGATGGGTTTCATGGCCCTGGATTTTGCCACGAAAGCAGTATATCCCTTCTCGAGATCCTTATGCAGGACTTTCTTCTCGGCCCGGAGTGTAGAAACTTTTTCCCTGGATCTCTTCAGGTCCAGGGTTGTCTTGACACTGGCCACCAGTTTTTCCCTTGTCCATGGTTTCACGATAAAATCTATGGCACCGTGTTTCATGGCCCTGACCGCGATCTTTATATCCCCGTAGGCAGTATTCATAAGGACATGGACAGAGGGATCAAGCTGCCTGATCTCCTTCAGCCAGTGGATCCCTTCCCAGCCTGTGGTGATTCCCGGTGAGAAATTCATGTCCAGCAGGACAACATCTACATTCCCTTCCTTTACCAGTTTCGGGATCCCCTCTGGCCTTTCCAGGGTGATCACATCTGAGAAATGTTGTTTCAGGACCATATTGGCGGTTGACAGGACATCCCTGTCATCATCCACAATCAGAATGCATGCTTCCCTTTTTGACATAATTGAGCAAGGTACTGCTTGTTCCATTATGACACAAATTTTTGTGTCAAAATGAGACGATTATATCTCCTGAGTAAATCACAATTTTAGTAAAATGCAGATATACAGTTACTTGTGATGCATGGCGCATGTATTGATAAAGAATATAAGGTATTAATATATATAAATCATTTATATTTGCACTATGTTTAAAAACTTTTTCCTCACGGCCCACCGTAACATTGTCCGGAACAAGATGCAGTCCGCCATCCAGGTGGCCAGCCTTTCCATTGGCATTGCCGCCGCTGTGCTCATCGGCTTATATGCAAGATATGAATTGAATTATGACCGGTTCAATGAGAAGTTTGACCGGATCTACCGTGTGGAGTTCGGGGACCAGGTGGGTATGCCGAGTGCGATAGGCCACCAGATCAAGCAGCAGATCCCGGAAGTTGAGAACGTGGTTCGCCTGGTCAACTGGATCGGTAAGGATGAGTACGCCACCTGGTCATATTATCAGAACAATGATCCATCCGGCCAGGAACGGATGTTCAGGGTCGAAGACATGTATTATTGCGACAGTACCATTTTTAAGGTATTCAGTTTCAGCTTTTTGCATGGAGATCCCGGCACTGCCCTGAGGAACCCGAATTCAGTCGTATTGACTGAAAGCACTGCACGATCCCTTTTTGGTGATGAAGACCCGATGGGACAAGTAATTCGCCGGGATGAATTAACCGTTACCGGGGTGATCGAGGATGTGATAAACTCCCATATTGAAATTAATATGCTTGTTTCCCTGATGAGCCATGATTCACTAGGCGGATTTAAAAGGGGAGAACAGGGCTATCTGAATTATTACAACGGGGACAACAGCTTCATGACCTATGTAGTACTTCCGGAAAGCAATGATCCAAGGTATATTGAGAAAAGGGTGAACGACTATTTCACGGAGACAGATCAGGATGACGCCTTTCAGGTTTCGGAGGATACAAGATTCTCCCTGCGCCCCCTGGAAGACATTTATTTCAGTACGAACCTGAAAGGTGAACAAAACTATTTCAGGCACGGAAATATGAATCTTATGCGGACACTGCTTGCCATCGCGATATCTATTCTCTTTATCAGTGTAATCAATTATGTTAATATTTCGACGGCGCGTGCATCCCTCCGGGCCATGGAGGTGGGTGTCAGGAAAATACTGGGCTCATCCAAATCAAAGCTGATCATACAGTTCCTGACAGAGGCGATCCTTGTATCAATATTTTCCTTCATGATTGCCCTTACCCTGGTGCAGCTTCTGTTACCGGGATTCAATCAGCTGGCATCAACCGAAATGGACCTCATGATCAGTTCAAACCCGGCAAGCTGGTTGATATATATCATCTCGGCCATCGTTCTTGGAATCATATCCGGCCTGTATCCTTCCATTTACCTTACGGGTTTCAGGACGATTGCATCATTGTCCAGAGAACAGCACAAAGGAAAAGGGTCCGTTCTGTTCAGGCAGGTATTGCTGACCTCCCAATTCAGCATTGCCATAGTGCTGATCATTGGACTATTTGTTGTTTTCAGACAACTGCATTACATGAAATCTGCCCATCCGGGATTTAACCAGGAACTGGTGATCAACAACAATTATTACAGGTTTGGTGAGGACCAGGCCAGGAGACGGCTTTTCAGGGAAAGACTGCTAAGGAATCCGAATATCACAGGAGTTGCTTTCTCCCAGGGCATCATGGGTGGCAGACAGAAGACAGGAGTACAGCCTCTTGAAGCCAACGGTGTTAAAATTCAATGTAATATACTTCCCATCGATGCTGATTTTTTTGAGGTAATGGAAATCAAGCTGCTTGGCGGGCGTAGTTTCTCCTGGGACAGACCCGCGGATTACATGAATGAGCGGGGTAATCTTCCCGCAAAGGTCATTATCAATGAAACTGCCATGCGTGCGTTTGAGCTGGAATCTCCGGTAGGATATACTGAAACTTTTGACAATGGGTTTACTCTTGAAATCATTGGATTGGTCAGTGATTTTAACTTTAAATCCCTTCACGAGAAAATTGAGCCATGCGTCTATGTCTGGTTTGATTGGTTGCAGAATGCCAGTATCAGGATTACAGCCAACGATGTTCCGGGAACAGTGAAGTTTATTAAAACGGAATTCCAGTCAATGTTCCCGGGGGGGATCTTTGATTACACATTCCTTGACGAAACCTATGGTGAGCAATACATCAGGGACGAGAAGGTAGCGATGATCATCAGCTTCATGACGTTTGTGGCGATCCTGGTTGCCTGTCTGGGACTTTTCGGCCTTTCTTCTTTCATGGCTGCCAGGAAAACCAAGGAAATAGGGGTCCGCAAGGTGCTTGGGGCTTCGGTTCAATCCGTATTCCTTTTACTCTCCAGGGAATTCGTCAAATGGGTGGTCCTGGCGATCCTGATTGCCTGTCCCGTGGCATGGATTGTTGTGAATAAATGGCTGGAAACATTTGCTTACCATACCCACATTGAAGTTTGGGTATTATTCGCTGCCATACTGATTGCTTTTCTGATCACTTTCCTGACGGTAACCTGGCAGTCGTTGAAAACAGCCAGGACGAATCCCATTGAGTCACTCCGGTATGAATAGATATATGTAATTACTCTGCGATCCAGTGTTCCGAATCGACCCTGGCTTCTTCCAGGTATTTTTCAATGGCCATAACGACTTCAGTGTTTTCTCTGCTCACGTCATTTTCTTCTGTGAGGTCAGTGCTCAGATCATACAATTCCAGTTCCCCTTTGAGGCCGGTGCGCAGTGCTTTCCACTTTTTCCACCGGACGGCCTGCCGGAAGGATTGTTCATAAAACTCCCAGTACAGAAATCGGTCAGGTGGATGGAGGTCAGGTTCTGCCAGGCAGGGCAGGAGGTTGATTCCGTCAATGTTAACCGGTGTTTCTGTTTCTGCCAGCGCAGCTGCAGTGGGCAGGAAATCTGCAAAATACCAGGCAGCATCACTGGTCTGTCCTGCCGGCACTTTCCCCGGCCAGCATACAATCCCCGGTACCCGGATGCCTCCCTCGTACATATCCCTTTTATACCCTTTCAGCGGCCCGTTGGAATCGAAGAAATTGACCACGCGGGTCTGGTCGACCCGGGCTTCTGACCTGGGACCATTATCCGAGACGAAGAACACAATGGTATGATCCGCCAGGCTGAGGCGGTCCAGTGCCTGCCTGATCCTTCCCACGCATGAGTCCAGGCGGTATATCATGGCTGCATATGTCTTTTCCTCCAGTGGCCAGCTCTCCTTCTCATAGGGATTCAGCTCAGGCGCATCAAATGGGCTGTGGGGATTGCTGTAGGCGATATACAGGAAGAAAGGATCCTCCCGGTTCCGTTCCATGAACCTGATCGCACAATCCGTGACCAGGTCAGTTTTGTAGTATCCTTTCTGGCCATCCTGGTTGCCCGGGACATCAATGAGATCTTCATTTTCATACCATTTTGCAGGCCAGTAACTGGGGGAGTGCAGTTCGGATGTCCTTGTTAGTACACCGTAGAACTCATCGAATCCGCGGCTCAGGGGACCTGCATCCGGGTTGTATCCGCCCAGGTGCCATTTCCCGGTGAGGCAGGTCCGGTACCCGGCTTCCCGCAGAACATGGGCAACCGTTGTATCCTCGTCGAAAAGGTTCAGCCTCCTCCTGGGCCTGTTGTTCTTGTAACCCAGTGTCCCACCCACGTGGCAGAAATTGCCCCGGACCCTTGTATGCCCGGTATGCTGGCCGGTCATCAGGACACTCCTCGATGGGGCGCAGACAATGCATCCGGCATAGGTTTG
>Ga0111175_1150_pt1 | contig 19464 bp, 11 predicted proteins | sample DeeMarSWOR324_28_FD_80228 | JGI IMG/M metagenome (GOLD analysis project Ga0111175, IMG submission 80228) | Bacteroides sp. SM23_62
AGTCTCCTCGAGGCTTTTACGTAAGAAATTTCCCGAACTGGAAAGATACTACTGGAAAGGTGGATTATGGTCACCAAGCTATTTTATCGCTTCCTGCGGGGGAGCACCGCTGGAAATTGTCAAAGAATACATCGGAAAACAGTAAATTAGTGCTTATATCCAGTCCGTGAACGAACTGGTTTTACGCACTGTTGGGATAACTCAATATTTCTTCACATATCCCTTGACAATCTTAGACCCGAAGTGGGTCCATTCTCTTGCAGACAATTATCTTTTTTCCCTATTAACAATAGTTTCTTTCTTGTTGCCATTTTCCAAAAATACTTTAATCATTTCTAATAATCCCAACTTCTTTTATGAGTTTTGCACTAACTTTATACTTGCATTTAATCCGAAATTTTTCTTAATGCCAGGATCAGAAAGCAAAAAAAGGGTGCCTTATTCCAGGAAACCGCGGGACATGTCTCTTGATCAGTGGCAGGCCGGATTGAGGAAACAGTTTGCATCGGATCAGAATTTCAAGATCACCAACCTGGGCGAACACACCGTGTATTCGGATTTTGAAGTATTTAACCCGGAAACAGATAAGACATACAAGGTTTCCATCAGGGATAATATCAGCAGTTTCAATTACTGTTCATGTCCGGATTTCAAGATTAATACCCTGGGAACCTGCAAACATGTCGAATATGTTCTGCTTAAGCTGCTCCGGTATAAAAAGAACCAGAGATTCTTTACCCAATTGCAAAAGAATGAGTATTCTTCCCTGAACATCCTCTATGGCCATCAGAGGCTTATCCGCCTGAAAAAGGCCGATGCCGGGATCAGTTATGAAAATGAGGACAGATTTTTTGACAAACAGGGAATCCTTTTACCCGGCAAGATCTTAGAACTCGAGGATTTTCTCAATGTTGCCAGGAAGGCGGATCCTTCATTCAGGATCTACCCGGATGTATTTGAATACATCATCCAGCATAAAAAGAACCGGGACAGGATTGAAAAGCTTAATGATATTTTTCCCGAGGGGACGGATAGCAGGATCTTTGACAACCTGATCAGCACCAGGCTTTACCCCTATCAAAAAAAGGGCGTCATCAAGATAATCAAGGCTGGCAGGGTATTGCTGGCAGATGATATGGGGCTTGGCAAAACCATTCAGGCCATAGCTGCGGTTGAGATCTTTGCAAGATATTTTAATGTAAAAAAAGTCCTTGTCATCTGTCCGACCTCACTGAAGTACCAGTGGAAATCAGAGATCCGGAAGTTTACGGGAAGGGATGCCAGTGTGATTGAAGGATTGGTCCATAAAAGGAAAGAGCTGTACCGGCAGGATGACTTTTATAAGATCATCAGTTATGGCATGGCCAGGAATGATACAGACCTGATCAATGCCTGGGAACCTGATTTGGTAATCGTGGACGAGGCGCAGCGGATCAAGAACTGGAAAACACTTACCGCAAAATCCGTCAAGAAGATCCTGGCAGAATATACCATTGTGACAACGGGTACACCACTGGAGAACAGGATAGATGAATTACATTCCATCGTCGAATACATAGACAGGTACAAACTGGGCCCTTTGTTCCGGTTCCTGAACAATCACCAGGTGCTGGATGAATACGGGAAACTGACCGGATACAAAAATCTCAGGTCCATTAACAAAACCCTGGAGGATATTCTGATCAGGCGGACAAAAAAGGAGATTATGGACCAGTTACCGGGAAGAATTGACAAGAACTTCTTTGTTGAGATGACCGCTGAACAGAAAACGGATCATGAAGATTACTATAATGTGGTTGCCCGGCTGGCCAATAAGTGGATCAGGCAGGGCTTCTTAAACGAAGAAGACAGACAGAAACTGCTCATTTGCCTGAACTGCATGCGCATGGTTTCTGATTCCACCTATATACTTGACTCGAAAACGAATCATGGCAATAAAATCAATGAAATTAAGAGCCTCGTACGGGAACTTTTAGAAGATCAGGGCAATAAGATCGTGATCTTCAGCCAGTGGAAAAGGATGTTTGACCTGCTGTGCACAGAGCTTGACAAAATGGGACTTCCGTATGAATATCTCAACGGTGATATACCTGCCGGGGAGAGAAAAACAATGATCGAAAGGTTTCAGCATGACCAGGCATTGAAGATCTTCCTCTCCACAGATGCTGGAGGTGTGGGAGTCAATCTCCAGCGTGCCAATATGCTGATCAATATTGACCTGCCCTGGAATCCTGCCGTGCTGGAACAACGCATCGGCAGGATATACCGGCTTGGCCAGAAAAAGCACATACAGGTGTATAACTTTATCTCCGAAGGTTCTATAGAACACAGGATACTTCATCTGCTCGACTTCAAGAAAACCTTATTTACAGGAGTCCTTGATGAGGGAGGTGAAGACCGGGTGATGCTGGAAGGATTCATGCAATCGGTAAGAGCCATGCTGGATGTCAATCTGAAAGATCCGGATGCTGAAGATCCGGGAGAAATTCCGGGGAAGGTTCCGGAGGCGGTTCAAGAACGCACACCAGAAGAGTTTCCGGTCAGCGGCATGGCTGCTGAAAAGAACGTCGCCTATGAACAGGAGGCCCAACCGGATACTCCGACCGGTAAGGGAAATGACGAACCTTCCAGGAATCATCCGGAAGATAATTTTTTAGCAGGAGCGCGGTCAGGTTTCGGGCAGAAACTGAAACGCTGGTTCAACCGGGTTTGGGGCCTCCTGTCCAGGAAAGGGGGATAGCATAAATACCGGATTAAACCCCAGGGTAGAACCCTGGACCCAAGTTTTCGATGCAGAGCATCAAGGAATTTAACCACATGTTTACTAAAATCCTAGGAAAAATGAAAATGAATTTAGCAGTGAAGATAGTATCAGGATCAATCTTCCTGGTCCTATTGTTGAATCCATCTTTTGCTCAGAGTGTTAGCAAACCGGCTGGATCAAAATCAGATGCTGATACAGCAGTATCGGGTCCCAAACCCTACGGGGAAATAATAACTGACATGGCGAAGACTCAAAAGGGTATGATCACTGTACACAAGATAGATCTAAAGTACTTTTTTGAAATTCCTGATTCGCTGATTGGAAGGGATATAATGACGGTTACACGATATTCTAAAACTGCAGCCGGAGGGCGCATCTTTGGAGGCGAGGAGGTAAACCGGCAAATGGTCAGGTGGGAAAAAGGGCTTAACAACAAGATATTCCTTCGTTCGGTTACATTAGTCATTACAAGTCCCGACAGCACCAAACCTATGTTCCGTGCAGTTGAAAACTCCAGTGCGGATCCGATAATCGCGGCATTTGATATAAAGGCCATCAGAAAAGACACTTCATCTGTCATTGATATCACGAATTATTTTTCAGGTGATCCGCAGGTATTTTCACTGGACCCCCGCAATAAGCTATACCTGAAACTAAAATCATTGGAGCCCGATCGCTCCTTCATAAAACATATCCATACTTTTCCGAAGAATACAGAATTAAGGACCATAAAAACCTTTTCAGTAACTCCACCTTCACCACCGACGACAACACCGGCACCCCAGATAGGGCAGTATCTGCCGGCCGGGCTTGATGCGGGATTTGTTACCATGGAATTCAATACTTCCATGCTGCTGCTGCCGGAGACTCCCATGCGCAAAAGATACTTCGACTCCCGGGTCGGGTATTTTTCCATATCCAGGAGCAGATTTGAAGAGGAATCCCAGAGGTCTGAAGATGAGGTAATTATCGTAAAATGGAGGCTTGAACCCAAAACCGAAGAAGATGCCCGGAAACAGGCGCAGGGAGAGCTGATAGAGCCGAAGAAAGCGATCGTATTCTACATTGACCCTGCCACTCCGGAAAAATGGCGGAAATATATCAAGCAGGGAGTGGATGACTGGCAGTCAGCCTTTGAAAAAGCCGGCTGGAAGAACGCCATCAGGGGAGAATACTGGGATGAGAGTGACACCACAAAGAGTCTCGAAGACGCACGCTTCTCGGTAATACGCTATTTTGCTTCTGATCTTCAGAATGCATACGGACCAAATGTAAACGACCCCAGGAGTGGAGAGATCCTTGAAAGCCACATAGGTTGGTATCATAATGTAATGCGGTTGCTCCGTAACTGGTACATAGTCCAAACAGCCGCCTGTGATCCGCGCGCCCAAAGAAAGGTTTTTGATGATGAACTGATGGGGCGGTTAATACGTTTTGTAGCCTCCCATGAAGTCGGCCATACACTAGGACTCCGCCATAATATGGGTGCAAGTTCAAAAACTCCGGTTGAAAAACTGCGTGACAGGGACTGGCTCGCTCAGAACGATAATCCCCCTTCAATAATGGATTATGCGAGGTTCAATTATGTGGCGCAGCCGGAAGACAGCATTACCGATTTCGTACCGCGGATCGGGGATTATGATGAATGGGCTATCCAATGGGGATACTCCTGGTTTGATTCAGAAAACGCAGAGGAGGACAAGCAAATTCTGAATGGATTAACCAAAGAAGCATTAAAGAACCCGAGACTGGAATTCGGTACAGAAATCAGCCCGTATGATCCAAGGTATCAGACAGAAGACCTGGGTGACGATGCAATGAAAGCCTCGGAATACGGTATAAGAAACCTGCAGAGGATCCTTCCTGAATTACCTGATTGGAGCAAGGAAGATGGAGAATCCTATAAGGAACTAGCCGAGCTATATGATGTCCTGATATTTCAGTTTCGCCGATACCTGGGCCATGTGGCAAAAAATATCGGGGGAATATATGACACTCCAAAAACGTATGATACAAAAGGTTATGTATATGAAGTTGTGCCCCGGGCAATCCAGAGAGAAGCGGTTGACTTCTTGAACAGGCAGATATTCACAACCCCGGAATGGCTGCTTAACAGGGATGTCCTAAACAGGATCAGACCCGACCAGGGGGTTGACGCGCTCAAAACACTCCAGGAGGCAATTTTGAACAATGTCCTGGCCGGGGATAAAATCGCCAGGTTAATTGAGACGGGTGGGACGAACAATGAGAACTACAGTGTCGATGAATTGTTCCTTGACCTGGGCAACGGAATAATGCGTGAAGTGAAGAACCGCGAACATATTGATCTTTACAGGAGGAACCTTCAAAAGGTCTTTGTGGAGAAACTGATCTCGTTCCTGGATCCGGGCACTGCTAGCATTGTCTATATTCCCCAGGGTGCAGCCTATGAAACCCGGACCATGACCGTTGACCTGAAAAAGACCGACCTGCCATCAATCGCACGCGGACACCTGGAACTGATGAAAAAGGAAATTAAATCAGCCGTATCGAAAAACCCGGATAAATTAAGCGGCTATCATTTGGAAGATCTAATGCAAAGGATCGACTTTGCACTCAATCCTTCGGGCAGGAACTGAGAAGGAATTAGAAGTTACTCTTCCAGCAGGTTGACCTATTTGATATCGCCTGTGATTTGATTCATTCTGAGGCTCTTAATTTCAAATGGCCGGAACCTGCCGGTCCATTGACGGTTGGCAAAGCGCAAATCCAGCGTGACCCCGGCCTGTATTCCGGATGACTCAACGCAGCGTAGGATAAGGTCTTCTCCATCCTCAGCTCTTGATGGCTGATTCAGCGGTATAACAACCAACTGCATGATGTTGGAGGTCATCCTTTACTACCGGTAGTTTCTGATCTTTATATGCACGAATTTCCTTAAAATAGTTATCGGTTGTACTGTAAAATATTTCCGGTGCGTCTTTTTCAACTTTCAATGCTTCAATGGAACGAATATTTTCCCTGGTTGCCCCTCCTCCATGGTCTCCTGCACCATAGTATGCCATAAAACTTTTCATGGGCTGATCCTGACATGTTTCCAGGATCTTCTCAATACGGTTCTTTACCGGGCCTACATCGTTATAGCTAAACTGGATGCGATAAGTCAGCACACGTGTCCCATCAGCACCTTCCCACCAGAAAAGGTCAGCAGGCAGTGATTTTTCATGTGGCCCCGGACGCATGAAAATGTAATTTTCCATTCCCTGCAATTTTAATATCTGGGGCAAGGTTTCCGCGTGCCTGAAAGAATCAGGGTTGGCGGCAACTTTGGCACGATGGCCCAGAAGACGTTGCAGCGTTAACTGACCATACAAACCCTGCCTGACCAGTGCTTCTCCACTCGGCATATTTGCATCAGGCTCGACCCACCATCCCCCGACAATATTCCAGCGGCCTTCATCAACCCGTTTTCTTATCTCCGCGAGCATGGCAGGTTCGTTTTCAGCAACCCATTCATAGAATTGTGCGGAACCGGCTGTAAAACAAAAGTCATCTGTCTCATTCATCCGGTCAAGAGCGGACCGGAATGTGCTGTGTACAACGGAGACACCTTCTGTCCACGGCCAGAGCCATACCGGATCGATATGGGTATGCCCTATCATGTGAAACCTGAATCCGGTTGCACCGGCTGGCCATGGTTCAGACGGTGGTGCATCATTTGCCAGAAGCTTTGTCACCGACCCTAAAGCAATAAACGCAGTACCGGTTGCAGCCTGGTTTAAAAAGGACCTGCGGGAAAGGGAGTCCCCGGTGTTTAATGTGTCTTCATTCTTCATGGTGGTTTAGTTTATTTATGCTGACACTATTGATTCCATGCCGACACTATTGACCCGTAAAAAATGAATAAGGTTCTTTTCATTACCGATCAATCTAAGTTAGCGTTTTACCTCACAGGGATAACTGATGTTTATGATTTTAAACGAAAAACCGAATAGCGAAAACGCTAATATTGATTGGCCCGGTTTTAAGGCAAGCTGACAGTGATAACATGGAAACATTAATAGATAAACAAATGACAGCAGGAAGTCATGATCTTTTTTTAATGCTGATCATTTAACCCCAGGAGTTTACATCTGCAAGATGGCAACAGGTAAATCTCAGGATTCAAAATTGGCAGTTATCTTGAAATATTATCGAGGAATGTATTACAGATTTAACCCGGTTGATAGTGTGAATGGTAATATATGGAGATGGCAATGTAATCGACAATATGTTTTGCCAGTCTCATGCTGTGGAGTGAATCAAAAAGGGTTCGTAAGATCTCCCGTGAAGGGGCGAGCAATTCACTGAGGTTCATCGTTGTACCGTCATCAAAAGTAAGCAGGATATCCCTGTGACGGCAAAATGATCCATCCGATCCAGCAGGGTCAATAATTTTAGCCCCTGCCTCTTTCTGCAGTACACCATCGAGGAAGACCTGTATCGAATCGATAGCTGTACCTCTCCTGATCTCAACATTTCCTAGGGTGAGTATATAAAGTCTTTCTTTCTTATGAAATCCCTGTCCGACTTTTATATGGGTTTCCTTCAGGAGAATATCATCCCCGTCGGCAAGTACAAATGAGGATACTGAGGAATCACCTGACTCAAAACTCACACCAATGGTATAACCTTCTGTAAATGTATATTCTGACGAGTATGAAATTCCTGAGTCCTTACTACCTGATGCAACAACATCAAAGCTTCCCAAATCCTCAGAATCCAGTTCAAACCCGGCATTGAGCTTATAATCAAACTGGTTAAACCATGTATAGTAAAAATTATAATCCGAGGCAGTGATGGTGAAATCATTCTTCAGTATTGAATCAGCAGGCGGCAATGTGTGCAATGATCTCGGGTGAAAAACCAGCTCCTTTGGAAGATTTACAACCATCATGTCGCTTTCTCCGGTCCTTTCAAACATCCTGTAAGGGATAAAGAACTGATGGTGATGAGACAGATCCGGTTTGAAATCATAGATCCCGGCGACCATATCGAGCGTTATGCTATCCCTGAAATCCGTTTCAGACTTAAGAGCGGCATCATCGGCACATAATATATCATAGCCCCTGGTTTCTGAAATTACATGTATGGCATTGTTAACATCAGCCACACTCTTTTCCACAGATTGCCTCAGGTTCAGTTTTTCTGTTTCAAATCTGGAACAACTCCAGGCCATTATGCTGGAAATGAATGCAATGGTTAATACGGACTTTTTCAATGATCAAGTTTTTAGATTATACTTTTCTGTTAAACGTATCATATCGATGTATAATATCCCATTTACACATCTCATTTATTATTATCAGATTTTAATCTCTCCAGAATTAATGATTTCTCCAGTTTTAACAGGCTGAGGAGCCGGGAAGCTTACACGTGGCCAATCACACAAAAGATATCTTATCTGAGAACAAGCCGGATCCAGTGAAAGGGCTTTCTCGTAGAGAGATAATCAGGGTCCCTCTCATACTTTTTCGCCTCCTGTTCAAAACCGATGCCCCGGTATGCTTTTTGATGATTCATGAACCTGATCAGCTTAATCAGGTACTCAACCAGATACCAGAGATAAAACAACAAGCAAAGCATTTCCTTTTGCTGTTCCCAGTGGATGAGCTCATGTTTTCCGGTTGTCTGATCATCCCTGACCTCCTCTGAACGGTAAAAAATGCCTAAAGGAAAGAGGGTAATTGCCTGATACCCCCAGCAGAGCGGGGGTAAATTTGGGGTGATGTAATGCCTGGGCATGATATATATTTTAAGTTGTAATGCGATTTACCCTTTTGAGTGTCGAGAAAAATAATTAAAATAAGGAAAAACATGCACCAGAAAGTTACTAATACACCCAATTGGTATGAATAATACCGTTTTTGCAGTTTGAAGGCGGGTAGAATATTCCCAAACGAAAGCTTAACGGTTACACCATGGTTATTTTTGGTTTGGTGTTATCGATTCCGGGCCAAAGGGTTTCTGGAAGATCATTTGTGCCGATACCTTCCGACTTTATGGTTTCAAAAAATACCAAAAGCAATAATTCTTTTAATATCTTTGATAGAAGTCGATGATCCTGCTTATCTGGATACTTTCCTTGAAAAGAGAAAGCGAAGATACTCCTTTATGGTCAGAAACAACTATGAATAATTTACTGTCAATCAAACTTTTAAGGCATGAAAAGACGTGAATTTATCAAAGCCGCTGCGATCACGGCGGCTGCTGGCGGGCTCGGTTCTCCCGTATTGGGAGGGGAATGGAAAAGCAGGCCCGGGGCAATACCCAAACAGGTGTTGGGCAAGACCGGCGTTGAGGTGAGCGTCCTTGCCCTGGGGGGTGTGATCGGTATGAAAATGCCACCATCGGAGACACACGACCCTGTTGCAATCGCCGAAATGGCACTCGAACTGGGCATCAGCTATTTCGATACGGCACCGGCATACAACAATGGACAGTCGGAGACCAACTTCGGCCAGGTGCTCGCGCAGCGACGGAAGGAGGTCTTTCTGGCCTGCAAGACGGCAGACCGATCTTACGATGGCACAATGCGCAGCGTCGAACAGAGTATCAAGCGCTTGCATACCGACCGCTTCGATCTGCTGCAGATTCACGGCATCACCACCAAGGATGATCCGGCGGCCTGGGAAAAACCCGACGGCGTCCTGACCGCATTGCGCAAGCTGCGTAACCAGAAGGTGACACGTTTCATCGGGATCACTGGCCATGACGATGCCGAGATGCTGCGTCAGGCGATTGGGATGTACGAGTTCGACACGCTGCTGACAACCCTGAATCCCACCAGCAACCGGCGGACCTACCGAGAGGAGTTGCTGCCTGTTGCCAATCGCAAAAAGATGGGCGTGATCGCCATGAAAGTCATGGGCGGCGGCAACGGCTGTCTGGTCGTGGGCAACCCATTTAAAAATCGCGTGTTGCCTTACCACGATGAGACTTCTCAACAGGTGCCTGCGGAGTCACTGATCCGTTACGCGCTGGGATTGCCAGTCTCGGTTGCCGTGATCGGTGTGGACTCCATCGACGAATTGAAGGCGAACGTCGCGGTAGTGAAAGAAGGCAAATTCATGACGGCCTTACAGCAGCAGGAGCTGGAGAGAATTATCGGCTGACAGATATATTGAATAATATGTGGATCTGATGAATACCCAACCTAGCGAAAACACCCGCGAAGCAAGGAAGGACATGGTTCGACGCCTTTTTCCGCAAGGCATACCGCATTTGTGGTGTCCGACGCTCACGCACTTTAGCACACCGGGTCGTTTGGATAAAATGCGCACACGTCATCACTGGCAACATCTGTCACCCTATGTAAAAGGCGCACTGGTGCCCGGTTCTACCGGAGAGGGTTGGGAGATGAACGACGACGATATCCGGCAGCTGCTGGAGGTGATCCTGGATATCGCCAAGGCAACGGACATCCGTGTACTCATCGGCGTGTTGAAAACCGACGTTTTGTCCATGCTGGAATGCATCGATGCCACCTTGACCTTTCTCAAACACCGGACAGGGATTCACAGAACCGAAGAAGCCCTGCTCGCATCCAATGTGGTCGGCTTCACCGTGTGCCCCCCAAAAGGAAGTGAGTTGTCCCAGTCAGCCCTGACCGATGGGCTCACTGAAGTGGCCTTGCGAGGGTTACCCCTGGCTTTTTATCAACTGCCGCAGGTTACCGGTAATGAATTGACCGCCGAAACCATTCAGACCCTGGCTGAGCGATTTCAGGGATTCTACCTGTTCAAAGACACCAGCGGAACCGACCGGGTCGCCCGGTCAAATCTCGACTTCCATGATGTTTTTCTTGTACGCGGCGCTGAAGGGGATTATCATCGCTGGTTGAAAAACGCCGGTGGTCCTTACGATGGCTTTCTGCTCAGCACAGCAAATGTCTTTGCCACTCAACTGACTGCTATACAATCCATGCTGGATGAAGGTCAGGCTGACAAGGCCGCAACGCTGTCAGGCAGGATCGGCAGAGTAATAGAGGGTTGTTTTAAACTGTTGGAAGGCTTTCCCGCCGGTAATTCTTTTACCAATGCGAACAAGGTGCTGGATCATCTCATGGCTTTTGGAGAAGAGGGTCTGCATCGCGATCCACCATTGCTTTACAGCGGTGTTCGCCTTCCCGTCAAATTTATTGAACATACAGCAGACCTGCTGCGTCAGGAAGCGCTTTTTCCCGTTCGCGGATACCTGTCCTGAGCGGGGTTTTGTCATTACGTGATATGATAGATTTAATCATATCGCTGAAACCTTGACTGAAGATATTATCAAACCTGTTCGGTAAATCGTCAAGTTAATCTAAATTTTTGACATCCTCCCCTCCGTGAACGAAGGGGATTCCTCTGGCTTCTATGAAGCCACGGGCATTACTCCCTCGCGGTTTCTTGCAGGTTCCTGCTGCCGACCGCTGCTGCGGTTCGCTTGGCAGGCTATCCCCGTCTGCCCGATGGTTAATATGTTCCTGGCTGCATTGACATCAGCATTTTCCTCATGCCCACAGGCTGCACATTTAAACACTGCCTGTGACTGCTTGTTCTGTTTTCCCGTGTATCCACAACAGGAGCACCTCTGGGATGTATACCGGTAGTCCACCTCCACCAGCTGACCTCCTTTCCAGTCAAGTTTGTACGCAAGCTGCCTTCTGAATTCTCCCCATCCCTGATCCAGTATGGATTTGTTCAGCCCGGATTTCGCTCTGACATTCCTGCCTGGCTCCTCAATTGTTCCGTGAGCAGATTTACTCATGCCCCTGATGTTCAATCCCTCAACAAATACCTTAGCGTGGTTTTGGCTGGTTGCGGTACTCAACTTATGAAGGAAGTCTGAACGTACATTTGAAATGGTATGGTGAAGCCTTGATATTCTTCTTTTTTGTTCCCTCCAGTTTTGTGATCCTTTCTTTTTCCTGGAGAGTTTACCCTGCTGCATGGCCAGCCGGTCTTCATGCCTTCTGAAACTGTTCGCTCCCGCTACCAGGGTGCCATCTGAGAAAGCAGCAAAACACTTTATTCCTGCATCAATGCCAATCTCAGATTCCCCCGGAGGAGGGACCGATTCAATGGTCTGTTCTACCTGGATGGAAGCATGCCACCTGTCTCCACTTGAAGAGACAGTGATGTTTTTTACGGTACCCTCTATGGGACGGCTCTGGTAAAAACCCTGCCACCCGATCTTGGGCAGGAAGATCCTGCGGCCTTCCATCTTAAACCCCTGGGGAAAGCGGATCCCGTCTCCCCTGCCTTTCCTTTTGAAAACCGGCAGGCGCTTCCGTGGCTGGCTTCTGTCAAATGAGTCCCTGAAGGCCCTTTCCAGGTCCATGAGCTTTTGCTGCAAGACCTGTGAAGGACATTCCTTCAAAAAACCATACTCATCTGAACGTTTCCACAGGGTCAGCCAGAAGGCCAGTTCATGGTACCAGAGTATAGTTTGCCTGTTTTCCAGGCGCTCCAGGTTCATGGCAAGGGACTTATTCCACAGAAAGCGTGCAGAACCACAGAAACGAACCAGCTTTTTTTCGATCTCCGTATTGGCCTTTAACCTTACTTTGTATGCTTTTCGTATCTTTGGCATATTCCTTAATTTACTAAATATATGTCAAATACGCAAGATCTTCGTACCAAAAGACATGTGGTCTTTTCACTTCACCTACATTTGGTCTTTGTGACAAAATACAGAACAAATGTGTTCACTGAATTAATGTCAGAAAGACTGAAATATCATTTTGAAAAGGTGTGCAATGATTTTGGCTGCAGGCTTGTGGAGGCCAATACCCAAAAGGACCATGCGCATCTTCTGGTTGAATCCCTGCCTCATACCTCACCCTCAAAACTTGTCAACAGTCTGAAAGGAGTCTCCTCGAGGCTTTTACGTAAGAAATTTCCCGAACTGGAAAGATACTACTGGAAAGGTGGATTATGGTCACCAAGCTATTTTATCGCTTCCTGCGGGGGAGCATATACAATCTGTGTAGCATGGGCCCTTTTGATTCCTGCCTGTGATGCCGGCCGGGATGGAGTCAACGTAGCGGACTTCGGGGCTATTCCCGGTGACGGGAAGGACGATTCAAAACCGGTCCAGGCTGCCATCGACCATGCGGTTGCCAACGGCTTGAACCTTGTCATCTTTAAAGCCGGGACCTATGAGTTCAAGGGTCTTCCGGGATGGAGCAAAGGCGGACGGAGGAACCGGACCCCCTATGTCTCCCTGGAGGAAGTGTCGGACCTGGAACTGGCAGGTGCCGTTGATGAGGAAGGGAATCCCGCCACACTGTGGCTGAAGGACAATGACCTGAAAGAAGGGCAGCCCACGATCCTTTCCGTCCAGGACGGAGCAGGGTTCACCCTGCGCAATATCGCTGTCGATATGGCGCCCTATTACTATTCTGCCGGGAAGGTGCTGTCCGTTGAGGGCAATGAGGTCACCATCGAGGTATTGCCGGGCCACCCGGTGGTGGACGGCCAGAAAGCATACATCATGGGATTGTATGACCTGGAGGCACGGAAGGCAAAGGTGGTCCGTCTCACGTGGGATTTTGACCTTCCGAGCTGGAAAGTGGCTGGTGATGCCGCCGGCCGCCGCATGGCCATCAGCCATGAACCCCTGGCCCAATCGTGTCAGGTGGGTGACGGGGTTTTCTGGTTCCAGGGCAATTATACCGGGGCGCTCATAGGGCTCAGTGGGATCGATGGCCTGCTGCTGGAGAATGTGAAGATCATGAACGGACATGGATTCCCCATCACCAACAGCCGCTGCCGGGACATTACCTACCGCAATGTGAGCATTAAGCCCGAGGGCAACCGGATCGCCACGGTGTGCCGTGATGGGTTCAAGCTGTACGGTGCCTCGGGCAAGGTATTGATGGACGGTGTACACATCGAAGGCTGCCTGGGAGATGACGGGCAGAATATTCATGGTACCTGGCTTGCCGGGGCGGAGAAAGTCTCCGGGAAGGAATTAAAGGTCAATTCCAGGAGGGGATGCCTTACCGTGGGAGCGGAAGTGGTCCTGCTTGACGATGTATTCCATCCTTCCTGGAGGTCAACCATTGTAAATTGCACCGAAGCGGAGGAAAGCATGGTGATCGCCTTTGCAGATCCCGTGCCGGACTGGGTCCATGACATGACACCGGTTGAACCCCAGGAGTGGCTTCCGGATTCCCTTCATGTTAACAACTGTGTGTACCGTACCACGGGACGGTTCGGTATTTTGCTGAAAGCGTCCAACACTTTGATCGAGAATTCTCTTCTCGAGAACAATGTGGCGGGGATTCATATCGGGGGAGAATGGAGCTGGGGGTACTGGCTGGAATCCACACATTCGCAGCACGTTGAGATCCGGAACTGCACCTTCCGGGACAACCATCTTGATATCCGGTACGGCGGGCAGCCCATGGATATGGCCATCAGCATTGCCAGCTGGACCAATCCGGATATGCTGGGCAGGCCTTCAGTTACCCATTATGGTCTGATGCGGGACATTCGCATCCATGACAACCTGTTCGAGGATGAGGCTGTGTGTGTGAGCCTGCACAATTGTGCAGATGTCTGGTTCTGGAACAACAGGATGGTTAATTGCGGGCAAGACCTGGTGATTCATGCAGAAACCACCGGGAATATCAACCGTACTGCCTGGACCGGCGAAGGGCATAAGCAGTGAGCGATTCACTAAATGCATTATATAACACGATCGAAATGAAAAGAGGACATTCTAACCTGATTGCCGAAAGAAGCAGAAAACTTATGGGGCGAAAGCTCGCTATCATTGTGATGATGTTTTTGACGGGTATGGCTTTAGATGCCCAGGTTACCCTGACAGAGAAGCAGTGGGAGCTTCCCACATACCCGGTGGCAGAGGAGGAACGGAACCCGATCTTTTTCAGGAATGAAGCCTACCAGGGTGCATCGAGGCACTACTATCCGTTGACACAGAATGACCAGTATGAACAGGAACGGGTAATCCGGCCCTGGCACACGCTGGTACTTGAAAACGAATACATTGAGCTTGGGATGATGCCCGAGATCGGGGGCAAGCTCTACTATGCCAGGGACAAGACGAACGATTACAATTTTGTTTATAAGAACAGTGTGGTAAAGCCATCCAATATCGGGATGACCGGAGCCTGGGTATCCGGCGGGATCGAGTGGTGTGTGCTCCACCACCACAGGGCATCGACCTTCCGGCAGGTGGATTATACAACGACCGAAAATGAGGATGGGAGCAAAACCATCTGGATCGGGGAATCGGAACCACGCCACGGGATGAGGTGGTCCATCGGCATCACCATATATCCCGGGAAATCCTATTTTGAGGCCGAAGGCATGATCCACAACGCTTCGCCGTTTACACATACGTTTCTCTACTGGGCCAATGTGGCCGCGCATACCAACGAGAATTACCAGGCCATTTTTCCGCCCAGTGTGCAGGTGGCCACCTATCATTCAAAGACCCATTTCACCAGGTGGCCCGTATCCACTGAAGTATACCGCGGGGCGGATTTCACGGAGGGTGTGGATGTCAGCTGGTGGAAGAATGTTGAATCCAGCAACTCATTTTTTGCATATGATCTGAAGGAAGACTTCATGGGCGGGTATGACCATGGCAGGAACGCAGGCACGGTCCATATCGGGAATCACCATATTGTCAAGGGGGCCAAATTGTGGGAATGGGGCTCAGGTCCCCGCGGGCAGGCTACCGAGGCCAGGCTGACCGATGATGATGGACCCTACGTGGAGATCATGGTGGGTGCCTATTCGGACAATCAGCCCGATTACAGCTGGATCCGGCCCTATGAGACCAAGCGCTGGAGGCAATACTGGTACCCTGTAAAAGGGATCGAGGGCTTCAAGAATGCCAATCTGAACGGGGCGGTCAACCTGGAAAAGAGAGACAATGGCATGGTATTCCTTGGGTACCATGCCACCAGGAAGGTGGACCGGGCCTCGGTGAGACTGAAGCACCGTGGCGAGCTGGTCTTCGAGCAGTCTCTGACCATCTCACCGGACAAGCCTTTTGTCCGGACCGTTAAACTGGATGGCCCGTTTGCCGAAGAGGATCTCTATACCGAGCTGACCGATGCGTCCACAGAAGAGGTGCTGGTGAGCTACCAACCGGTAAAACTTGACCCTGTGGAGGAGCTCCCTGAAACGGTAAAGGGTTATGCGGATCCCGGAGAGATCAGGACGGTAGAGGAACTTTACCTGACAGGAAGGCGGGTGGAACAATTCTATGCACCCAGGTATGATCCGATGGACTGGTACCATGAAGCCCTTAATAGGGATCCCGGTAATGTGAGGACCAATACCGCGGTTGGGAATTATTACCTGAAGAACGGGGACTATGAAACCGCACGTTCCTATTTCTCAAGGGCCATTACGAGGTTAACAAGGGATTATACACGCCCGTCCGATTGTGAGGCACTCTACCTGCAGGGGCTGACCCTGCGGGCTATGGGTCTCATCGACGAGGCGGTCGATACCCTGTACCGTGCAACCTGGGACCATACCTGGCATGCTGCGGCTTATTACCAGCTGGCACAGATCTCTGCTGGCCGGGATGATTTCAGGGAGGCACTCATCCAGGTGAACGAATCGCTGAGCACCAATTCCAGGAACAACCGGGCCATTGCACTTAAGGCATCCCTTCAGAGGAAGACGGGGGATGTGCAGGGTGCCCTCCGGACCGTATTGGCAGTAGCAGAGGGTGATCCGCTCGATTTCAGACTGATGAATGAGCTGTATCTCGCAACTAGGGATGCGGGTGAACAGGATAGATCGGCCGGCGTACTTGCTTCCCTGGACAGGAAGATGAGGAATTTCCACCACAATTACCTCGAACTGGCCGCGGGGTACATTGAAGACGGGCTGAGAAAGGAGGCAAAAGAGGTACTTCTCAGGTTTAAAGGGGATCATCCGGTCATTGAGTACTACCTGGGATATCTCGATCACCTGGAGGGGGACCGGGAGGGTGCCGAAAGGATGTTTCTTTCTGCATCGGGAAGGCCGGTGGATTATGTCTTCCCTTACCGGCTCAGGACCCTTGATCCCCTTCAGACAGCGCTAAAGTATAATCCGCAGGACGGAAAGGCCAGTTACTATATGGGCAATATCCTGTATGAAAAGCAGCCCGAACGGGCCATTGAGCATTGGGAAGATGCCGTTGAAAAAGAGCCCGGACTGGCCATTGCTTACCGGAACCTGGGATGGGGATATTACCGGCATTACGGTGACCTGAACAAAGCGATCCGCTGTTATGAGGAGGCCATTGCCCTGAACGGGAACGAGCCGATCTACTATTACGAGCTGGATGAGTTGTACGAGATGGTCAATGCTCCTGCCGTGAAACGTCTGGCGCTGTTTGATGGTAAGAACGAGGTGGTCAAGAAGCGGGACGATGCCTTTGTCAGGCAATTGGCCGTTCTCACGCTGGCCGGTCAGCCCGACAAGGCCCTAGCGTATATGAGCGGGATGAAGTTCTCCTACCGCGAAGGCAACAGCCGGGCCAGGGAGGTGATGATCGATGCCCAGCTCATGGCAGGATTGAAGCACCTTGAAGAAAATCAATACCAAAGTGCGCTCGACCTGTTCCTGGAGGCACAGATCCCCGAAGAGGAAGCCGGAAGCAGACGCATGGGCAACAGGGGCATCCAGGTGAATTACCTGATCGGGATGGCCTATGAAAAGCTGGGAAACAAGAAACAGGCAAAAGAATACTTCAACTGGGCTGCTTCCCAGGAAGCAGATTTTGAAGATATTATGGCTTACTACCAGGGACTCAGCCTTAGAAAGACCGGAGATGTTGACGGGGCTGAAAAAGTATTCCAAGCGATGATCGAGAAAGGGAACAGGCAGATCGGCAACCCAACCACCCAATCCGAGTTCGGAGTGATCTTCGGGGCACGTGAATCCGAGGATGTCAGGAAATCAAGAGCCTATACGCTGAGGGGGTTGGGTTACAAAGGACTGGGCCAGACAGACCTGGCAAAGGCAGACCTGGCCAGGGCCCTGGAATTGTCCGTCAGCAATCTCTGGGCAAAGACCGAATCCATGATGCAGTGAGCGTTTTTATTAAATCGAGTATGGACTAAGGGCGGGCGAACCCGGCCTTAGCTCCCTCTTACACCACCGTACTTACGGGTCCGTATACGGCGATTTCTTTAAAGGTAAAACAATAGTAAGTATACAGGCAAAATAAGCCTATTTCCTCGAACCACGAAAGGTTCATTTAATGCTTTCAACAGTGCTTTGAATAATCTTCGACAGCTGAGTGGATTGGGGAAAATCTTCACCACTATACTTATTCAAATGGGCTCAGTGTACACTAATAACGGTTTTGCAATTGGAATGAAAAATCGACTCTTTCTTTAGCAAATATTGACCGGCAAGGTTTGTATGCTCTGCGGGATTATAAGAATTTGGCTTAGATTTGCAATTATGGATCAGGAAAAGAAACAGAAATTAGATAAATTGACAACCTTCATTTAAATTTTACTCCCATCCCAATGGTTAAATTTTGGAATGCATTGAGATAGTATCATTCCAGACCGTGTTTTAAAAAGAAGTTTCTTGCATAAAACCCATTTTCTGCATGTTATTGCATGAGAAGCTACTTATCCGTGAACTACAGCGCGGCAATGCAAAAGCTTTTGAATTGCTGTACAAGCAATACCATGCCAGATTGGACTTGCCGCATAATAAGTTGTATATTTATCATAGATTTTCACGGAAATAAAAGTACGTAATGTTTTCAACACTTCATGCCATCCACTTTCCCGGAAGCCAGGATTGATGGAGGTTTCCCGGCTTTTTCATTTTTTTGGTATCATTGTAATTACGTTTTTATAATACATATAAATATTTTGATATTTGCCTCGTTGTCTTCTTTATCAACCATATATGGCTCTGTAATGCCCTTAAATAAGGCATTTTGAAATTTTGTTAATAAATTATTGGGATTTTAAAGAAAGTTATTGTATATTTATCACGGTAATTAAAATACGTAACCGTGACACCCGAAGATTTCTTTCTTCAACCTGGGGTCCTGGCCCAAAAACAGTATGAAGCTCTGCGCATGTACTTCATTGAGAAAAAATCTGCTAAAGAGGTTGCCAGGAATTTCGGTTACACATACCGGGGGTTTACCACCCTGGTAAGTGATTTCAGGGCCAAATTGAAAGAAAAGGATACGCACGGCTATTACTTTGTTGAGCGGGGTAAAGGGAAAAAAAGAAGTGAAAAAACTGATCAGGCCAGTGGCATCATTATCGACCTTAGAAAAAAGTATTACTCGGTTGAGGATATCAAGGTCACCCTGGACAGCAAGGGATACAAGTTATGCGAAAAGACCATCTATAACATCCTGGCCTCGGAAGGTTTTTCGCGTCTTCCCCGAAGGATGAAGGCAGTAAAACAGCAGTTAGAGACACCCCGCATTGATGCCGAGAAAAGCATCCATCTCGATGTTGTTGCAGAAGAATTCAAGAGCAGCTCAGCGGGAATATTATGTCTGTTGCCGTTTCTAAAGAGATATGAGATCGATGTGGTCATTGAACAATCGTCGTTCCCCCGGACCAAAAGCATCGGCAAGATGAGTTCTATTTTGTCCTTCGTGGCCTTAAAGGCTTCCAACATCAGGCGTTATTCGGCCGACAACCTGTGGTGCATGGACAGGGGGATGGGACT
>Ga0111175_1151_pt1 | contig 19289 bp, 13 predicted proteins | sample DeeMarSWOR324_28_FD_80228 | JGI IMG/M metagenome (GOLD analysis project Ga0111175, IMG submission 80228) | Bacteroides sp. SM23_62
TACAGTGCGGCCGATATCGTGGCAACCGAGGACAACACCGTGATCACCATTACCCCTACGGCAGCTCTGGTCGGTGGACATCCGGCCGGTGTGCCATTCAACATTACCCTGAACAAGGGAGAGACTTTTTCCTGCCTCGCCGTCAGCCAGTCCGCCGCCGGCCACCTGGGCGGGACACATATCGTATCCAATAAACCCATCGCCGTAAGCCTCAAGGATGATTCCGTGGCGGCCAATTCCTGCCGTGACCTGGTCGGCGACCAGACGGTTCCCATCATCAATGCCGATAACAAGAGCATTGTGGGTTATGAATACATCGTCATGAGGGGCAAGATCAACCTGATCAACCCGGCTGCTGTCCCCCCGGACCCGGACGGTGTCCCTACCGGGGAAAGGATCTTTATCATGGCCACCCAGCCCAACACCACTGTGAACATTGACGGGGCATTCTTTGCCACGATCAACAACCCGGGAGAGCAGGCCGTTTATGAGATACTGAATAATTCCACCCATGTGGAGGGGGACAAGCCCATCATGATCCTCCATGCCTCCGGGTTCGGCTGTGAGCTTGGCGGGGCCGTGCTGCCTACCATCGATGGCTGTACTGGATCCGTGGAAGTCAGTTTCACCCGGTCCACCAACCGGGATTTTTACCTGAACATCATGACCGTAGATCCTGCCAAGGATGCCTTTACCATGCACTACGAGGATGGAAGCACCTTCGCCATCCCGGGTTCCTGGTTTGAACCCGTGGGCACCACCGGATTCGTCTGCCTGAAAAAAAACAACAAAGCCTTTGCCAACAACCGGGGCGGCGGCGTTCCCCAGGGAGAAGTGGTCAAGATTACCAACTCGGTAAGCGTATTCCACCTGGGATTGATTGAAGGGGGACGTACTTCGGGCTGTAAGTACGGATATTTTTCAGATTACAGTGTCTCCAGGGGCGACGTGGTGGTCGTTGAGACAGGCTCCAAATCTGCCTTCCGGTGTTTCGGTGATACGGTGCAGCTGAGGGCGAACGGCGGACTGACCTATACCTGGTCGCCTTCCTCCTTCCTGGATGATCCCTTCAGTGCCACTCCCATTGCCACACCTCCCCCGGGTGTTTACAATTATGATGTCACCATGACCAGGGGATGTTTCCCCGATACCACCCTTACGGTCATTGTGGGGATCGCCGATCAGCTGGAATCATATTTTGAGATGGATAAGTGGTACATTTGCGCCCCGGACATGGTCACGTTCGATAACCAGTCCATCGGGGTGGACATGTCCAGTGTGGCGAATGTGCAGTGGGACTTTGACCTGGGGGATCCCGGTAATCCATATGTGTATGATACCAACGCCGTTTTGCAGCAGCCCTTCACCAACACGACGGATTCGATAGAAATCAAGACCGTTCAGCTGGTGGTCTGGAATGACCAGAACTGCGTGAGCGAGTTCCGCCGCGACATCCTGGTCAGGCCGGAGATAACGGCAGGTTTCACAAACGACATATCGGACGGCTGCCACCCGGTAGAGGTGAACTTCACCAATACCTCCACCGGCAATACAGACCGGTTCAAGTGGACGCTGGGGGACGGCACCTCCGCCAGCACGGAGCATGTGACCCATACCTACCTGAACATGGGCATGGCCGATAGCACCTATCATGTTGAAATGGTGGCCATTTCCCCGTTTTTCTGTTCGGATACCTTCGAGACGGATATCTCTGTCTATCCTTATATCGAGGCGGCCTTTGCCATCGACACCTTCCAGGGATGCTCTCCCCTGGTGATCAGCATTGATAACAATTCGGCCGGATATATCGAAGCATATGAATGGGATTTTGGGGACGCTACTTTCTCATTCACCTCAGCCAGTTCCTTCACCCATACCTATACCAATACCACCGGTGCCCCGGTACAGCACAACCTCCGCCTGGTGGTGAAAAACAATACCCGGGGATGCACCGATACCCTCATCCGGGTGATCTCGGTCTTCCCGGAAGTTGTTTCCGCCTTTACAGAGGACAATACCGTTGGATGCAACGGACTGGAAGTGGACTTTACCAACCTTTCCGGTGCCACCGCCACCATGTTTGAATGGGATTTCGGGGATGGGGGCTCCTCTTCTTCCAGGGATCCGGTTCACATCTTTGAGAACATGACCCCGGGGAACGTGGATTACCTGGTCAGGCTGGTCAGCACCACACCCAACCTGTGCCGGGATACCTCCTATGAAACCATCACGATACATCCCTATATCCATGCAGAATACTCCGTTGATGAATTCCAGGGCTGTGCCCCCTTCCAGGTGGTCCTGCAGAATGCCTCTGAAGGTGCCATCTCCGCCTATGAATGGAACTGGGGTGACGGATCCCCCCCCACCACTTCCGGGGCTCCCACCCAGACACATCAGTATCTGAATAGCGGTCCCGTTGCCGTTACCAACAGCCTGCAACTGGTGGTTCAGAATGCAGATGGCTGCACCGATACCATGATCAGGAACATTACCGTTTTCCCACAGGTGACATCCCAGTTTACACAGGACGTGACCGCAGGATGCAACGAGCTACAGGTAGGATTCACCAACCAGTCCAGCCCCTCCGCCACATCCTTTCTGTGGGAGTTCGGGGACGGCGGTTCATCGGACCAGCGGGATCCCCAGCATCTTTTTCAGAACTATGCACTGGTGGATACTAACTTTACCACCAGGCTGATCGCCGTCACAGAGGAAAACTGCATGGATACCTCCCAGGTGGACATTACCGTCTATTCTTATGTGGATGCTGATTTCACCTTCAGCCAGGGGACGGTCTGTACCCCGTACGACGTGACATTCAACAATTCCTCGCTGGGAGGGGTGAGTTTCCTGTGGGACTTCGGCGATGGCTATGATACTACCGTATCGAACAGCAATCCGGTAACGCACCGTTTTGACAATCCGTCCCCCACCGTTCCCGTTACGAACCAGATTCAGTTAACGGTGGAGAATGCCCATGGCTGTCAGGCTTTCCGAACCAAGGAAATCATTGTGCTGCCCTCGGTACAGGCCGGATTTACCGCCGATATAACGGAAGGATGCCACCCGGTCACCGTGAACTTTTCAAATACCAGCACCGGGGCAGTCAGCTATAACTGGGATTTTGACAATGGACAATCCTCCGACCAGGACAATCCCTCCATGACCTTCGAAAATTTCGGATTGAATGATACCGTATTCAATGTACGCCTTATGGCCACCAATGTTTATACATGCCAGGATTCATTTTTCGTGCCCATCCTGGTGCATCCATATGTGGAGGCGGATTTTGCCATTGAATATGCAAGACAGTGTTCACCGGCCGAAATAATCTTTCATAACTCCTCGGTGAACGGCCAGCAGTATGCCTGGTCTTTTGACGGCACGCCACTGGTGACAACAAGCATGGATCCCATAAACCGGCAATTTACCAACAACAGTACGGTTAGTTCAGACAGCTACCCCATTGAACTCACGGTTACCAGTCCCCAGGGATGCACCTCCTACATCTCCAAAGAGGTCACTGTATTCCACCGGATCGAGGCCGGCTTTACGAATATAACGGAAGGATGCCAGCCCCTTGAGGTCAGCTTTACAAATACCTCACTGGGAGCCTCGGACCATAAATGGGAATTCGGGGATAATACCTCATCCATCCTACAGCATCCGGTGCATACCTATATCAATGACGGCCACCTGGATTCCGTATTCAATGTGAAGCTGACCGTGATTTCCGAGAATTTTTGCAGGGACTCCAGTTTCGGGCAGATAACCGTGTTCCCTCGCCCGAAGGCGAGGTTCGATGTAGACCGGATAGTGGGTTGTTCACCCCTGAATGTCACCATACATAACCGGTCAGAGACGGGTGACAGCTATACGTGGAGTTTCGGCGATGGCTCGGCTCCACTTAATCTGACAGAGACCCTGCCGGTAACCCATAGCTATATCAATGATCAGCCTGAGGTCCAGATCCTCGAAATGCGGCTGGATGTTGCAACCGATCATGGCTGCAGTGATTTTAGCATCCAGAACATTACCGTTTATCCAAGCGTTTCCGTTGGTTTTGAGCGTGATTCTGCCGGTTGTTCCCCCTATTATTCGCAGTTCAGGAATACCTCACAGAGAGCCTCGACATATATCTGGGATTTTGGAGATGGCGGATTCAGTTATATAAATGAGCCCAGCCATACCTTCGTGAATGCTGGCCAGAACGATACTGTCATAAAAGTGGAACTGAGGGGATATTCAGCCTATGGATGTACCGATTCCATGATCAGGCCGATCACAATCTATCCATCACCCGAGGCCAGGTTCAGCTATACTCCCATTTATCAGTATTTCCCGAATTCAACAGTTTCATTCATCAATCAAACCAGTGCAGGAACCTATGATTACGAATGGGATTTTGATGACGGGACTACTTCCACACAGAGGGATCCCGGGTCATATACCTACACGCAGTGGGGTGAATACAACATCCAGCTTAAGGCATCCAGCGATCAGTGTACCGATTCGGTTGTCCACTGGATAAAGATATTCCCGCCAAAACCGATCGCCAATTTCGCACCTGATATTGATACGGGTTGTGTACCCCTGATTGTATCCTTCACCAACAATTCAATCTACGGGGAAGAGTATTTGTGGGAGTTTGATGACGGTGGTACCTCCACTGCCTTTGAACCCACCCATACCTTTTATGAGGCGGGACATTACAACGTCAAGTTGACGGTTACAGGGGAAGGCGGCGTAGATTATGCATACCGTGGATTCGAAGCCTGGGTACTTCCTGAACTGGACTTCATCGTGGAGCCATCCCTGGTCATGTTACCCGACCAGCAGGCCAAAGTGTTTAACTTTTCTAAACATGGCAGCACCTACCTGTGGGATTTTGGAGATGGAACGACCTACTGGGCAAAAGACACTGTACACCAGTACACCGAACTGGGTGTCTATGATGTATCGCTCACTGCCTGGTCGGAACATGGCTGTGAGGCTTACATGACCATTCCGGAAGCCGTGAAGGTGATCGGGAAAGGGGTGGTGATGTTCCCGAACGCCTTTAAACCCAGCTCATCGGGGCCAAATGGAGGCTGGTACAATCCCAACGACCCCTCGAATGAAATATTCTTCCCCTACCATGACGGTGTGATCGAATACGAACTGATCATCTATAACCGCTGGGGAGAGCTCGTCTTCGAGACCCATGATGTCAACCAGGGCTGGGACGGATACTGCGGCAGCAAACGCTGTGCAGAGGCCGTATACGTATGGCGGGTGAAGGTTAGGTATTCCAACGGCGAACAGAATGTCCTGTACGGAGATGTGACCCTGTTTCACAAGCCGGATTAAACCTGGCTTTCACCATCCGGTTACCGGACCATGACCTCCCCGAGTTTGTACCATCCGGGTTGGGTTTCCCTTTCTTTCTTAATGGCCAGTTCGATCATCCTGTCACGGTGAAATGCACAATCATCCTGCATGCCTATTAGCAGATTGTATTTGCCTGCAGCCAGGTTTTCATCCAGATGTATTGCACAATGTTCCGCAATTATTTCATGGGGCTGCCATGTACGATTATCGGATTCTATCAATTCCTGGATAAATGTTTCACCGGAATCCTGGTTTACCAGTTTCAAAAAAAGTCTGTACCGGTGGTATGCCGGTGCCACTCCATGATTTTCCCATGTAAGCCTGATATAATTCCGGCCGGATAGCGTACGGAACGTATCAGGCATCATGGCAAATTTTGGGAAATACCAGTAACCGCTCTTGTTGGCAAGCCTGCAGGCCAGCTGTAAATTATCCGTAAGCCATTCCCGCGGGTAATAATGAAACCCGATGAAAGTGGCATGTGTTTCCTGCAGGGCCTTTTCAAAAGGAAGACCATTTTCCCACATATTGTAATGCAAGGCACTGCGATAATGATCGGATTCCAGTACGACCGGTAAATTCCTGTAAATCTTGCTGTAAAGTTCAGGCGAGCGTATGCAGGACGGTCCGAAGCCCAGCACCTTGTACCAGTAAACATTGGCACTATCGTCACGAAATCCCAGGCCATTGGCCAGACAGTATTTATAAATCTTATAGTCTGAGCCGTCATCTTTATCACGCTGGCCGATAAAGTCATCGCTGATAATCAATACCGAATACTTATAACACCTCTTGTACAGGTCTATATGTTTCATTACCACTTCAACCGGTATATCATCCCATCCTGAAAATGCAGTATGGCCTTCCCCCCATTCACCTATGCTTCCGATATCGATGTATTCCACCCAGGGCTTCCCGTCATAGCGTGATGCAAACGCCCTGTGAAAGTTCTCCAGTTTTTCAAGAAACACAGGATCACCATAGTCAGGGGCCCATGCTCTGCCATTGCCCACCATCCTGCCCCTGGCACCCGATTTCTCAACCCATTCCGGAGTTGCATAAACAAGATCATTCGTTTCCTTGCAGGTTATCCGGAAAGAAATCGTATGTCCCCGTGCCACCCATCTGTCAATGATTGAATCAATGACTTCCCAGTTGTAATTTCCTTCTTCAGGTTCAAGATATGCCCATGCAAGCCTGAGATAAATATCATTCAATCCGGGAAAATCACTCAAAGAATCAGACGGGTCAAGACGATTTCCATAAGCGCCAATGCCATTGTCATAGTAGTGAATATACCACCCTTTGTGCGGATTATTGCACACCCTGGAACTGTCCCAGTATCTTTCGAGATTGAAGAATACACGGTTTTTGAATGTACCCCTGCCTTCCTCCGTATCGCTGTCGAGAGCCTGTGAATGACCGTATTGGCGGGTGGTTTGATAATTGCCTGTTCTGCCCAGTAATAATCTGTTATAAATTACGTATTTTTATCCGGATTCACATACACATGGGGGTATAGCTCAGCCGGCCAGAGCGCGTGGTTCGCAATCACGAGGTCAGGGGTTCGATTCCCCTTACCTCCACTTATTGATAAATAAGGAGTTAGATCAAAACGGTCTGGCTCCTTTTTTTATTGGATTGAAGTAGGGTTGAAGCTTGATTATCTTCTCCGTCCCCACAGAATCCCTGGATCTTATTGTAATAAAGTATAATCCTTTCCGAAAGGATGAGAGGTCGAGTTTGACGGGGGCACCATGCACACAAGGAATTTTGATAACTATAAATTCACTAGGTTTTCATGGGTGCCGGAAATCGATGTCCATCTGATCGATGCCCAGGATCAACCTCCCCAGGGAGGAGGGGAGCCTGCCATCATCTGTATTGGCGGCTGTATTGCCAATGCCATTTTCGACGCGAAGGGTGCCCCTGTCTGCCGTATGCCCATGACACCGGAGCGGGTACTGGAGGCTATGATATTGGTTTAAACTCAGATAGGATTAAGAGTAAGGATCCTGCTATTTATTCATGATCCTGTTGTTCCTTATTGATCATCCTGCAATTTCGAGAGTACTGTTTCCCTGTATTTCTTGCCCATGACAAGTACTTTATCCCCTATCTGTACCGAGGTATTCATGAAAGAATCTATTTTATCAAGATTGATAATATAGCCACGGTGTATCCTCAGGAACTTACCCGGCGGCAGTTTTTTTTCCATCCCCACCAGTCTTTCATAGCAATCAAACTTGTGGCCGGATGTATGGATGCGTATGAAATCATTCATGCTCTCGATATAACTTATCTCATTGAAAAGGACCTTGTGAAATTTCTTATCGGCTTTGATAATGATGTGCCCCTCATTCCTGTCCGGGTGCGTGTCCTGGTGCGGGCGGTCTGAAGCCACCGCCTGGTGATACTTGTTTACCGCCTTCAGCAGGCGGTCCAGGGAAATTGGTTTCAGCAGGTAATCCACAACTTCCATATTAAAAGCCTCCGGAGCATAATCACGGTGGGCGGTTGTAATTATGACTTTAGGGGGATCCGGCAGGGAAGAAAGCAATTCGAAGCCCGACAGGACCGGCATTTCTATGTCCAGGAAGATCAGGTCGATCCGGTTTTCGCGCAGGTAACCGGCAGCCTTGATGGGATTGGTGAATGCAGCCTTTACCTCGAAATCCTCAAGCTGCTGCAAGTGGGTCTTAATGACTTCGATGGCGACCGGTTCGTCATCAATTATAATGCAGGTGTTTTTCATGGCAGTTTTTCTGAATTTCTTGCATCCAGCTCCAGGGTAAGATCCACAATATACCTGTCATTCTCGGTTCTGCTGCACATCTTATGTTTGTCCGGATAGAGCAAAACCAGGCGTTCATTTAAATTATTCAGTCCAATACCGGTGCTTCTTCCAGGCTTTTCATTCTTCCGGTAATTGTTGCTGGTATGTAAATAAAACCTGCCTTTTTCCAGTGAGGCTATTATCCGGATCTCCGGATAGATATCCTGTAGGTTCCTGGTATGTTTGAAACAATTCTCGACAATGGGGAGCAACAGCAGCGGGGCAATTTCATATTCTTCATCCCTATCCGGCCAGTCAATCTCCAGGGAGAGCTCTTCAGGGAACCTCTGTTTTTCGATTTCAATGTAATTTTTAAGGAAATCGATCTCGTTTTTCAGGACGATCCTTTCGGTATTGCACTGGTACAGCATATTGGAAAGGTTCATCACCAGGTCAGGGGTTCTGGGAGACTGTTGCAGGGACAGGCCGTAGATAGTATTCAGGGAGTTGAACAGCATATGGGGATGCAACTGGTTCTGCAGGAGCTTCAGTCGCGTTTCATTAAGTGACAGCTCAGTCTCTATCTGTTTTTTGCTGAGCTCAAAGGCAGTGCGCTGTTGTTTCAGGGTTTCCCTGGTAAAATGTATGGCCACGGCAAGGATGATCACCAGGTACAAGCCTGCTGTGAGCATTTTAAAATCAAAGGAAGCCGGCGGCAGGTTCCCGAAATTGAAATGGTAAAGACTAGTAAAAGCAAATATGGTGATCAGGGCATTCAGCCAGGCAGAAACCACCAGGCAGGCCATCAGCATATAGACAAAGCGCCCGGTACGGTCCTGAAACAGAAATTTGGGTACCAGCCAGTAATTGATCAGGTATGTGGTGGTAATAATTACCGGTAACTGGAAACAGACATACAGGAAGGTATAGAGGTACTGCCTGGAGAAATGGCCAAAGAAATAGCTGAGGAAACCGACCGCGGCTGTCCAGAACATTGCGTGCAGTGCCCAGCTATATCGGGTGTTCCATTTTATCATTACAGCAAATTTAGAGAATTAAGGATAGTGCTCAAAAAAACTCCCCGAACGATCCGATTTATCCCCTGAATGGTAGAATAAAGCTGAAACAGTCCGGTATTTGATATTCGGGGAAAAAATCAAACCATGCGGGGAATAGTTTTCATTTTGCTTTTCTATGCCCGTAATATTGCCTGTAATTATTAATTTAAATGTTTGAAATCATGAATGAATTTTTAGTAACCGGCGGTCTTCTAGGAATGAGTATTATTCTCATTCTCGGAATTATTATTCTATTGATCAGTATCCTGGCAACAGCCCGCAGGATCAAGCACCAGGAATATTCCCTGCTGGATGAAAAGCTGATGCTGTCCATTAAATCACTGGGAGGTATTGCCTGCCTGACCGGACTGTTCTTCCAGACATTAGGATTATACCTTGCTTTCCAGGCCATACAGGCTGCTGCGGATATTTCTTCTATAATAGTTATGAAGGGAGTATTCGTGTCATTCTACAGTACCTTTTTTGGACTGGGGGTATTCCTTGTATCAATGATTATCTGGTATATTTTAAAAGTCACGGCTGGGAATAAGGCGAAATAAAATCTAGCCTGAGAGTCAGCGACAAAATCACACGTAGATAATCTCTTAATTTTTTACATTTGCACGCAATTTGCACGTAAATCCTTTTTTAATTCAAATCAATACAAACATATTTAATGCTTTCATCTAACGTTATTTCGTTTCCAAATAAATCTCCGATTATTCGCATTGATTGACTTCCTTCTGGATTACCAGATCCACCAATCGTATTCCGAAAATAATAGGAGGTTTGTTTGGTGTGAAAAATAAAAATGAAGACGAGGTTTACCGCGGTATGCTGGTATGGGTTTACCGTTCTGACTACAGAGGAATGGACACCCAGGTATCAAATATATGGGATCGCTTATTATTGACCGGTGAGTATGTTGCCGAAGTATTTGAGGAAACCGACCCGACTAAAGTTGTCAAGCTGGTCCGGAGGGAAATCGGTGGCCGTGAATACCTCCATGCTGAACCAGTGATTACTCCGAATGTACAGTTTGTCCGAAATATTCATGTTATTACTCGTCGAGTGGCACGTCGTCCTATTAATGCCCCGCTAATAGATACTATCAGCGCTAACACCCAACCACCACAAACTATCATCCACAATGGTGTTATCCAAAAATTCTCTTCACCAAATGCGGCCATTATACCCATTATATTGCAGATGATTGGCACGTACCAAACGCTGTTGGGATACTCCCTACATATAAAAAAACAGGCAATGACAATTACAATAGCAAAGTTGAGATAGGCGATTAACTCACCAATATTATCTTAACTGAATTTCTCAATACCCGCTAATATATGGGCAAGAAGAAATAAAAAATGTTGAAAAGCCTACCGTTATTACTGATAATGCCCAGCTTGGCATCCCAGATAAAAATGACTTTTTTGCTTTTGTTTCCATATTCTTATAATAATTTATATTAATACTATGTGAGATAAAGTTTGAGCATGTGCTCCTGATGTGTTTGTTTTTCATTTGTTCGTTTGAAAAGGTGCATATACTCTGCCAAAATCATCCAATGGATTACTTATATTCCCATGCTCATTAGTGGCTACATGTGTATAAGTGCAATTCGCTTAGAATGTGCTCGTGAACTTCTTTTAACAGGGCCTGTTTATTTAGGTTTAAAATGGTCTGAGAAATGAAGAGTACTCACCTCTGCGATAGATCTCTCCGGGAGGGATATAGAGGCTTAGATCGGGGACTGCAAACGCTTTCGAAAATGCTGGGTCGATGGAACTTGCCTCTGCCATTAGGCGTTCTCCCTCTTCCTCTTCTCTGCTAAAAAATTTCATTTTTGCAAGGTTGCCAATAGCATAAGCTTTTAATGGCGCTATGGGTTCTGGTTCAGAGGAGAGGTAATCCTTTATAGATGCTTCCGCCAGAGGGATTTCCGTCTCCGGCTTGCTTTTACCCTGCATAACCTGGAACATATGATGCCTGGCAATTTCCAGTAGCAATGTATTATAGGCAGGATCTGCATCCATCACTTTTTCAAATAATGGTTTGGCCTCCTCCAGGTTCCCATCCGCCAGATAAGCCTGGCCAAGCTGTTTTTGCACGCGTATATCCTCCTTGTTGTTCTTCCATACCTCCTGCCAGTATTCCAGCCGGCTTGCCTCTTCAGGCAGCATGATCTCTCCGGCCTGGGCACCAAAAAACCAATCCATCTCTTTTAATATCTGGGCGTGCTGATTGGCCTTCTCCTTATTACCACCCATGTCTTCGGGAAGCCGCTGAAAGATCTCCACCAGGGACATCCTTGCTTCATGGTAATCCGGCTTCAGTTCCAGGACCCGCTCAAAGCAACTGATGGGGTCTTCAAAATCCTTTTTAGCCGAGTCTGCTTCCATCATCATTGAGATATAAGCCATCAGGAAGCTACAATCAGCCTCCAGGTAAGCAAAGGCCACATTCCCAGAATCTGTACGTACGGCATTGCTGGCTGAATTTCTGGCTGAATGAAGAATTCCAACCATATCTTCTGCCCCTTCAATATTTATACCTCCCTTCATCTTGGCCAAAATCACCCGGGCAGTTTCATAATGCGCCAGGCCGGCTTCTTTTCCCTGGTTTATCAATTTACTCAGCATGGCTTCTGCGTACCAGATCTCCCCGTTCATTCTTAATTCATAGGCAGCCTTTACAGATTCTTCTTCAAACTGTGCTGAGAGTTTAGAGCCGGAAAACATCATTAAGAACACCAGCATAGATAACAGAAAAGGTCTGAGTGTTCTTTGAAAACTTAAAAGAGCAGTTGATTGCTCGGAAGATCTTGCAGTTTTCATTTTAGTGAATTTTAAGTTGTTCATCATAAAAATTTAGGGATTAATTAAGATAATGTTCAGATAATTAGAATCGTTAATACTAATTTCTTCATAGTAGATTATTAACTAATTTTTTCCTTTGCATCCGATCCGAAAAGTACATTTCTGTATTTGAGATAGAGAAATGAGGTAATCAACAATAAGATTCCGAGAACAATAAATACAACGGTTTTGGAGATGGTATCCAGGTGCGCTATATCATAGATAAATAGTTTAAGCAATGTGCCCGAAAAAAGGACAATGGCTCCGATTCGAAGGTGCTTCTGCTTTTTCCAGATGCCTACAATAATAAGCATCACCGCATACAATCCCCACATGATGCTCAGTTCAAGCTTGTATGATTCATCCACCCTGGAGAAATCGAGCCATTGAATTAACTCTGTACTGGCAATAACAAGAATAGAGGTATATAGGACAATATCCAGGGTAATCCTGAAATCATTCTCCAGGAATTTTTGCCGGACATATTTGTAGGATACACTCAGCAGCAATCCAATGAAAGCAATATATATGTATCTGATAATTATATGAAAGGAACCCCTGCTGTAGTAATCACTCAAAGTCTGATTGATATAGCTGTCCCTCAGGATCCCCAATAAGTAGAATCCTAGAGGAATGACAACCAGTAATACTAATCCATTAAATACCAGGTTTATATTCCCAAGATTACTGCTTTTAATTTTACCGATATTCAGGAATGATAATAGGGTAACAAAAACCATAGTATAAATCATCAATGAAATTGATTTGAAACAGGTTATATCATAATCCTTGTACTGATATTTGTCCGGAATATCCGGGAGAGCCGACAGATCAATTTTAGTACTAAGGCTCCATATGTTGAAATAGGCTCCAATCTCCATACGGAAAGCCATGTATACTACCCCGATCAGGATAACGGGCAGAAGGGTATTGAAAATCTCAATTGAGACGTCCTTTGGATTTATATGTTCGCGATATCTGTGATTATTATAAAGTCTGAAGATTAATGTAAATATCATGATGGCCAGGACTGCTGTGAGGAAATCAAAGTTCAGAAATGGCAGAGCTAAATCCGGATCTGCCTCACTTGATTCAATAACTCTATTTATCCAGCCATATAACAGACTCCAGGCGGTTGTAAAGATTACAACATAGGATAAATACTCTGTAAATATTGATTTTCTCAACCTGCCGATACTAAAAAGAATCAGGCCTTCAACCAACCATGCCAGGGTCATCCAGTTCCCTTCCAGTCCGATGGGTATAGCAATTGTCAAAAACAGGATGGCCAGTCCCAGAATTAAAAGCCTTAGAATTCGATCCGGAAATCTGCGATTGGTGAGTATAATAAATGCACCGGCATGGATGGCAGCGATTAGAATGGTAAAAGCTCCAAGCAGATCTTTCCCGGCATCATTAAGATCCAGGATATAAAGACCAAAAGTGAAGAACAGAATGGTATTTAACAACAAAACAAGGATCTGGCCCACATTTAATTTATCCTTTTCAATGAGCTTATTTACCAGGAAGATTATATTGAATGTCATAAAGAATATGGGAAGGATCACGGCTGACAATGTGAAATGCTCATGTGGGTCATAACTTACCACGAACCACGTCATAAATATCAACCAGGTAACGGAGAATGAAGCATAGAACAGTGCTTTCCATTGTTTTAGGATGGACAGAATAAGGATGCCGCCGGTAATAATTGCCATATAGGGGAAGAATATCTCGGGCCTGGTATTGGTCTCATTAAATATAAATGGTATTGTATATGCACCAACCAGTCCAATATGGGCAATAACCTGCCTGTTGTAATGAAGGGCTGTATATATGGTGACTATCGTAATTACTACCATGAGTCCGAAGGCAAGCCATTGTGGGATTATTTCATAGTATGCGTGAAAGGCATAACTGATAAAATAAAAAATGGCCATGGATCCGCTCATTAATACAGCACTGAAATTTTCGTATTGCTTTTTCAAACGGATGCCAAATACCAGAAGTCCAACGCCGACCATATAGCCGAGGATAATTCTCATCAGTGGACTGATCAGATCATGGTCGATGGCATACTTCACACCTATTCCGACGCCGATAATCAAAACCATGATCCCGATCTTGTTGATCAGGTTACCTCCTATAAATTCCTCGAGGTTCAAGCTATCAACTTTAGTTAACCATTTCTTACCGGGTTTATCTTGGACTTTCCCGGAGTCTTCTGAATCACGTATTGTTACCACCCGTTGTCTGATGTTTTCAGGGGAAGCCACAGCTGCTTCTTCTTGCTCATGCCCGCTAACCTGACTGTCAGCCTCTGCTAAATCATCCTGCCTCCGTAATTCAATTTTTATCTTGTTTATCTCATCCTGTTGTTTGGATACATCCCGCTGCAGATCCAGTTGTTTTTTTGAAAGTTCTTCCAGCCTTGCCAGAAGATCTTTAATTTCCAGGGATTTTTCTGTCATGATTATGGTTTATAAGGATAATGTTCTGATAATCTGCTAATCGAACTCTTTCTGGACAAGCTGAACAAATGTGTCACTTCCACTCGATGCTTCTAATTCATTATAATACCTGAGGGCAAGGTCCTTATTATCCGCCTCTAAAAATGCCGCCCTGATCCTGTATCCTGGCAGACAATCCAGGAAGATTGTCTAATACCTCAACATTATAACCGGACTTTTTCATATGAGCAACAGTTATCCCATCGATACCTCCTGCACCAATAACATGTATTTGTAAATTTTTTATTTTCATTTCAAAAGGTTTTTATGAAATCAAATTTACAAAGGCAATAACCCAGGCGTATGGCATGGAATCCAAGAGGGTATGGATGATTTGGAATTTATACCGGGAAATTGAAAGGACCGGGTGCGTTTGTAATACTTCTTTGTAATATTACAAGATCATAAAACATAGTTTTGGATTAATTGCAAATAACAGGATGTTATTACCGGTGGAATCAGGAATAATACAAAACTTTTATTGGTGTTAATCAATAACCTTGCTTTTGAGTGTTTCTATAGACTGAAATAACGTATTAAAGAAGCGGTTCCGGTCTTTGGCTCCGTAAAGGCTGATCAAATTTGATGATTTAAGAAGACCTCTCATATAATTGCTGATATATGCGGAAAAGAATTCATTGCTTGTAACCAGGAGGCTCAATACATTGAAAGTAAGGAATACGGTATTCATGCCGTCCGTATTTACGAATATTGTATTATCACTGAGCACGACCTCATTTTCGTAAAACTGGTAGGAACTTTCTATTCCTTCAGCGGGCTGACCATAGATAAATTTAAATCCTACTTCTGCCTGCTTCTGAATATGCTGTATCCACTTTTCTATCCTGTCAATCAGGATTATTAAATCGTCCTTTTTCTCAAAAAAACCTGATACCCAATAAAACTCAATTTGCCTGAGCATGATATTAAATGTGTCCTGGTTCCAGATCTCTTTGGTGGGAATTTTATTGGCATATACAAGTGCCTGCTTGCCAATCTTTACTACTTCCGGATCTATATCATCGAGACGAAACATTTTCTCTTTATATTCAGGGAATTGAAAAAGTGTTTTTTCCCAGAAAAAAACTTTAAATGCAGCTATTTCGGGAATCTGAAAATAATGAAAGACGGGAACATCTTTGGCTGCATAAATGATCTCCTTTTCACTTGCACTACTGATATCCTTAATATTTTGTAATACAAACCCCAGCCAGTCTTTGACTTTAAATGTCTCACTATCAAGAGGCACACAGTTAAAAGTTACATTACCACTCTGTACATTAAAGATTGAATCGATCGACAGGTTGTACCGGGTAACGAGTTTGTAGAGGTCCTCAATAGTCAATTCCTTTTCTCCTCGTACACGGCGGTATGCACTATCATAACTAATACTCAGTAATTCAGCGATTTCATGAATAAAGGAATGGGAGGAGGGAATAGATCCTTTGATCTGTTTAAAAATGGAATGTTGGATTTCTTTTGTATTTTCCATTATTTAAAATTATGAAATCGGGAAGCAAAAGTCAATGAACTGCAAATCTTCAAATGAATTTGAACTAAACAGGATTAAGAAATAAGGTGTAATTCCGGTAATAATCGTCCGATTTTTTATAATTGAAATGCAGGGTAGGTTGAAACTAAGTTTTCAACACCTGTCTGATATTGCTATTTTTTTGGGGGAGTTTTATTTAATAATTTTTTTGCCCTTATCAATAATAACCTCATAATAACTGCTATTTGGCATTAGCTATATCCTATTTAAGCTTTAATAGCAACTGAATGTCTTCCTCAAGGTGGTTCGATAATTGTTTCCTTGCCTCCACAGATCAATGATATCAATAAAATTGTTTCTAAATAATACAATGATCCCCCGTATTAAATTGATTTCCTTGAAATAGTTTGCTCAGTTTAATACCTCCTCTGATAACAAAGTTATATCCGATTCACGTAACATTCAATTCTAAATTACTTCTTACTATATATCTTATTATTTAGATATTTATATATATTATTGGTAATTATGGGTGAATTTATTTACACATCAGCCATAGAACTGGCCGAACTCATCAGGAGCGGAAAGGCAACTTCGTCAGCCATCGTAAAGGACCACCTTGATCAGATCAAAAAACACAACTCAACATTGAATGCGGTCATCATCCTTGTAGAAGAAGAGGTGCTGAAAGAAGCATCCAAATGCGATGAGGAAGCCAGGCAGGGACAGTTCAGGGGACCGCTCCACGGAGTGCCCATGACCATCAAGGAAACAGTACTGGCTGAAGGGGATGAAAACCACGGTGAATTTTAAAATGTTCAGGGACTGGACGGCGCCGGAGGATGCCGTGGTAGTAGACAGGCTTAAAAAAGCAGGTGCCGTTATCATGGGAAAAACGAATGTCCCCAAGAACCTCACTGACTACCAGGTAAGCGGGGATATTTACCCGGAATGTAAAAACCCCTATCACCCGGAACATTCATCCGGGGGAAGCAGTGGCGGGTCTTCCGCAGCCCTGGTATCGGGCATGACCCCCATTGAACTTGGTGGGGATTTCGGTGGCTCTATCCGTAACCCGTCCAACTGGTGCGGTCTTTATGGGATGAAACCGACGGAAAACACCGTACCCAAGCATGGCAGTATTTGTATTCCGGAAAGAGCTGAATAATGGTTTTAAGGACAGTTTTATATATTATTCAGAGAGCATGGCCCTTCCTCGTCTGCTTTAACGCCAGCGGGCATCCCGGGATAAACATCCCGCTGGGTATCGGTGAAGATGGATTGCCTCTAGGTGTGCAGGTTGTCGGATCATACTGGTGCGAACCGGACCTGATCCGGTTCGCCAGACTGGTCTCCGAATTCACTCCAGGATTTGTAAAACCGGAAGGATATTAATAACAAGCTTTGAACCTGATGGTCTCGCCAGGTAAAGTCTGGATTTTCAAGATGTTCCCTTCGGACTGGTATTCCTTGCCGGCCTCAAACTCCCTTCCCGCGAATGGATCACGGATGGAGACAGCACCCCCATTTTCCGAGTGGATCTCAAATTCCCTGACCTTCCCTCCTTCCATGACAGCGGAAACCAGGAATGCCCCCCTGGCCCGTAAATGATCAAAACTGGCATCTTCCCAGACGGAGGGGATGGCAGGAAATATATTGATCACACCGGTATGGCTCTGCAGTAACATTTCCTGTATCCCGGAAGCAAAAGCGAAGTTCCCTTCCAGGGTAAATGGGCGGTAGGTAAAATTTGAATGTCCCGCCTGACACTGGTCACCATTTACATGAAATGAATTTTTCAGGCAGAAGCATTCGGCAAAAAGGCTTAATGCACGGGCAGCTTTGTCACCCTGCAGGGCCCGGGCATAAAGATTCCCCTGCCAGCTGAATGAATAGCCGGTCCACCAGTCCGAACCCTGCTTTTCAAGATTAACCAGCGTATTCCGGATAATTACACTGTCGGCCTTGCCATTGGAGATATCGAACAACCCCAGCGGATGATAGGGCATCAGGTGTGAAAAATGCCTGTGCGATACATTGTAAGGGTAGCCCGGAGCGAACATGAATCCCGTTTCCGGGTCCACTGCCAGTTCAGGCCATTCCGAGTAGATCTTCTCCCAATTGTCCGCCTCCTTATCCAATCCGAGTTCCCGGGCAAGCTCGGCTGCTTTTTCAAAGGTCCATAGTATGAGTCCCAGGTCAAAATTCGTCATTTCCCCGAACCAGGCTTCTCTTGAGTTGTCGAATATTTCGGGACTGGAACTCATCAGGAGTTTTCGTTTTCCATCCATCGTCTTGACAGACACCTGGTCAAGGAATGTGGCAACCTCTTTCAGCCAGGGATAGGCCCTCCGTTCCAGGAACTCCCGGTCCATCGTATACCGCCAATGGAGGTAGAAATGATGTGCCAGCCAGGCACCTACGGTTTGTCCCATGGAATATTGTATCCATCCCCCCATTGGCTCTCCTTCCAGGGTTGTTACACCGGGGACATTCATTCCTTCGACCCCGAAATAATCCCGGGTATACTGCCGGAATGCCGGGCGGTACTTCCAGAGCCACTTGAGGAATCCCTCCTCCAGGTGAAGGTGGTTCCCTGTGTAGGCGGGCCAGTAACTGAGCTGGGTGTTCAGGTCATGGTGGAAATCCCCTTTCCATGGCGGTAGTTTTCCGTTATCAGCCGTCCACACAGATTGCAGGGCGATGGGGGGTGCATCGCTGCGGGCTGCTGCCCCGAATTTATACATCTCCAGGTAATATTGCTTTTCGAGAAGGGTATCCGGGATCTCAACCTGCGACCGGCTCCAGTAATCATTCCACCAGTCCAAATGCTCCTCAAAAGATTCCAGGTATCCTGCAGCCATTTCATTTGAAACAACCTGGTCTGCCGGTGGACCTGTCTCCCATCCCTCTTTCTCCGAGGATATCGACCAGCATCCTTCCAGGGTATTCTTTCCGTCTTCCCACCGGGTATGTACCTGGTATGAAAAATCGGCCCAGCCCTGCTGCCTGTAGGTGATGGAATTTTCTTCCACAAGGACTTCTCCCTGCGGGTATCCCAGCTGGTCCAGGTCACTCATGGACTGGTCAACCTGCTGGCGGTCGCCTTTGATGTTGTAGGCCGGCGGGACCAGCTCGATGGCAATGTCTCCCTTGAGATGCTCAAATTTATACCAGCCCACAGGTTTTCCGGCATGGATAAATGTGGTCAGCCTGCTG
>Ga0111175_1167_pt1 | contig 19228 bp, 13 predicted proteins | sample DeeMarSWOR324_28_FD_80228 | JGI IMG/M metagenome (GOLD analysis project Ga0111175, IMG submission 80228) | Bacteroides sp. SM23_62
CAGTACTTCTCATTTCCTGACTTTCCCTGGTACAGGCTCCGGCAGGAAACACCCGGGAAATACGAGTCATATGTTGATCTGGTACCGGGTGAATGGACCAGGGTCAGGATAGAAGTTTCAGGTGAACAGGCAAAACTCTTTGTCCACGGGTCCGACCAGCCCTGTTTGATTGTCAATGACCTGAAGCACGGTTCCGGCAAAAAAGGAAGTATCGGTCTCTGGGTCGGTCCGGGAACAGAAGCTTATTTTTCCAATCTTACTGTTACAAGCCTGTAATTTCTCTGAGATCATCCTTCCGCAGAAGATTTTAATGAGTTTGGGTAAGAGAATATTTGATAATCATAATGGTAAAAAAGAATGTTATCCCCTTGGCGGCGCATAATCTGGGAAAGATAATCTTTTACTGGCTAATCCCTGACACAGTATAGGTACTCCACCCCGCGAAAGAAATAAGATTGATTGGCTATTGCCTGCGATGCCCAGAATTTATCATCCAGCTTATGCTGGGCCAATGCTTTGAATTCATCACCTGCCTTCACAACATGTGTCGTCCCTCTTTCATCCATGCAATAGATCCTGCCATCAACAGCCCAGGGCGAAGACCAGAAGGGACCGGCATCCGGTATGTTAATGCTCTGATATACAGATTCCCCGGTAGCAGCCTGATAGCAGTATATCATACCCCCTCGCCGTTCCACAATATATATGCGACCTTCATACAACAAAGGTGATGCCATTGACAAACCTGATTCGGGCAGTGACCAGGCAACTCCCGAACTGGCTGATGCCCCGTCCTGCGGAGTGATATCCCCTTCTGCCCCTGCCTTTATGGCGAACAGAATACCCCCGCCGTCACTTCGTTTTTCATTCCCCAGATATATCATTTCTTTGTCAGCCACAGGCGATGAAATATTCCGGCCGCCACCCAGATTTAACTCCCACAGCAATGCCCCTGTTCCCGGATCATAAGAACGGGCAATTCCCCCGCTGGTTACCAGCTCTGTACGTACCTTATTCTTCCAGATCACCGGCGAGCTCCAGTTTGTCTTCTCATCCCTTGGTACGCGCCATTGCTCTTCACCTGATTCCGTATCAAGTGCCACCAGGAATGAATGATCTTCGTTATCGATCTGCAGATACAGAGTGTTTTTAAAAAGCAAAGGGGAAGAGGATACGCCCCAGTCTTTCTGGGACGGATAAACACCCATGTCTTTCTCCCAGACCAGGTTACCGTCGAAGTCATAGGCGAACATCCCTGTCATCCCAAAGTAAACGTAAACCCTTTTTCCGTCTGTCACCGGGGTTTCAGAAGCATAGGTATTATCCCTATGGGTGGGTATCCTGGGGGTACCCTTATGGGCAATCCGCTTCCAAAGCTCCTCGCCGGTATTGGCATTCAGGCAGCATACTTCCCAGCGATATTCGGCATCAGATGGATTGACGCGGCTCCTTTCTCCTGACCCACTCTGGGTCCATTGCAGGGTGGTATCTTCCAGTACGGCTGAGGTAAGGAATACCCTGTCACCCCATACAACCGGGGATGACCATCCCCTTCCGCTCAATTTGTATTTCCACTCAATGTTTTTCTCATTGCTCCATTCTTCGGGCAATTTCTTTTCTTTGGTCAGCTGGTTGCTCTCCGGGCCTCTGAACTGGGGCCAGTTCGATGTACAAGCATTGGACAGGCAGAAGGCGGCTGACAGGAAAACGGTGTTCATTAATTTCATATAGCTCTGTTGTTTCAATTATATTTGAAGGGCAAAAATATTAATTTTACTGGAAATGGCACATCGTAAAATATCGTCAGGTTCCCCGTTTGAAAAACCCATCGGGTTTTCAAGGGCTGTAAGGACTGCCAACAGGATTCTGGTTTCAGGAACGGCTCCGATCGCAAAGGATGGTTCGGCTGCCTTTCCCGGGGATGTGTACCTGCAGACCAGGCATTGTCTTCAGATCATTGAAAGAGCCATCACAGAGGCAGGGGGACAACTAAAAGATGTGGTCAGGACACGCGTGTACCTTACCGACGGTGATACATGGAAGGAAGCAGGCATTCACGCTTAATCGATCCGGCATGGATGGTGGAAATTGAAGCAGAGTGCGAGGTTGGATCAGCAGATTGAAAAGAAAATGGTGATCAGGATTTCAGCATTTGTCTGGATACTTGTTCTGGGAACACTGACAGGGATGTCACAGGACCGGTTTCAAATTTCTTCAGATCTCTATTATACCGAGGTCCGGGACAGCGTTTATGTAATCACACACCATTTTCCGCGATATGGCAGTAACAGTCTGTTTGTCCTGCTGCCCGGCAAGCAAGGTGTTTTAATAGACACACCCCATGAAACCACCGGCACCATGTCTTTACTGGTATGGATCCAATCTTCATTCGGTAACCTGCAACTAACCGCCATCAATACCGGGTGGCACCAGGATAACCTGGGCGGGAACGAATACCTGCTTTCCCGGAAAATCCCCGTTTACGGTCCCACGCTCACCGCAACCCTCATCACGGAACGCAGAGATGAATTGAAGGACCTGCTCCTTGAGCAAACAGCTTCCCTGGAGGATCGACGTTATTACGAATCATACAGGGAATTGAATTTACTGCCACCCGATCATACTTTCCCAATCGAGGAGGGATTGCTGCTGGAGAAGGGAGGAGAGACCTTCGAAGTATATTATCCCGGAGAATCCCATACCGTGGATAACACCGTAGTATTTCTTCACTCAAAAAAGATATTGTTCGGCGGATGCATGGTCATGTCAATGCGACACCAGCGTCCCGGTTTTATCGATCATGCCAACATGAAGGAATGGCCTGAAAGCATTTATAAGGTGATTTTGAAGTTTCCAGACTGCGATATTGTAATCCCTGGTCATGGTCCCTACGGGAATGACCGGCTCCTGGAACACACCAAAGAGATCCTTGAAGCCTATAACGCTGATGCAGGCATTTAACGCTAAGGTCCTTCCTTTTTAAAGACGATCTGAATCCGTGTGGCCTGATCAATCTGGATTCCCTCGGCCCCGGCAGGTTGCCAGTCCGGTCCATCCATCAGCAACCGGATGGCTTCATCTGAAAATGCTTTCCCCGAACTTTTCAGCACAAATACCTGTGCTGGCCTTCCATCATATCCAACCATAAAGCTCAGCACGACAACAGCCCTTGTCAGGACATCCCCGTGTTCCGGGAACCGCATATTATTTTTAACATACTGATTGAATTCCTTCTCGCCCCCGACAGGTGTTGCACTGCGGTAATTCTTTTCTATATATTCCTCAGCATCAGCAGCTACTTTAACTGTATAACCTGCCGGCTGTGCAATCTTGCTGGGACCTGTTCCAATGACAACCACCTCTTCAAGGCTTATCGCATCGGGTTCGAGGGTTATCATCAATTCATCCTCATCCTCGACTGGAATTTCTTTTGGTTCCATGCCAATGAAATGGGCGATGAGGGTGTTCATTGAATCATCCTCAACGGAGATCTGGAATTTACCTTCCATATCTGTTACCGTACCTGTATTGCTTCCCTTTACGGCTATGATCACACCTGGTATGGGCCGCTCATCTTCACTGGATATGACCATGCCTGACAGGGTTCGCTGTTCCCGGCCCACAGCACCGGCCATTTGAGATAGTTCCGGTGTTTCCCTTTTCCTCGATTTGGCAGTGGCCTGTCTTTCCATGGCCACGGCCGGGGCAGTAACCTGATCAACATGGACCTCTCCCGCCACCGCCAATTCAGCTTCGCGGACATCTGCAGCTTCCTCCATCTGGATATCAGCAAGCTCTTCGCGGGCTGGTTCTTCTTCTATGATTTCAGCTTTTATTTCAGTTTCTGTTACAGCTTCCTCTGATTTGAACTGAATGGCTTCCTTCTTCCCGGGTGTTTCTGCTCTCTCATCCACCACCTTACTTTGCATTGGTGTGATCTCATCAGAAGTTTCTGCCTGGATTATTTCAACGGGAGATACTGTTGCGGGTTCTTCCTTCTCAGCCGCTGGTGATTCGGCTACTTTCCTGTCCAGTTGTCCCATCCTGTCATTGAACAGGGTGAACAGGACAGTAGTAACGACAAGCAGCACAGTAACTGCAGCCGCAATCCGGTACCACATGGCACGTGTTTTCCGGGTGGTCTTTGTATGCTGGATGGTCCTTCTGTGAAGCTTTTCCTGGAGTCGGGCCAGATCAGCCCTGGCTTCTTTGGGAGTTATGGAGGATAAGCCTTCCAGGGCTTCAGCAGCAAATGGATCCTGTTGTAAGGATCTCTCAAAGGCATTCCTTTCCTCTTCGCTCATCTGATCCTGCGAGTACCTTAGAAAATCTTCAAGCTCCTTTTTCCTATTTTTACTGTTCTGGGTCATTTCTTTCCTCGAGACAAATTTTCAGATTTCTTTTGGCATTTTGCAAATAGCTTTTGATCTTTTTTTCATCCAATTCAAGGATTCGGGCTATTTCCCGGTAACTTTTATGCTGATAATAAAAAAGCTCAATGCAGGCTTTTTGTTCCTGTTTCAGTTTTTCTATGCATTCTTTCAATCCGGGATAGCTATCATTTTCTTCTTCATCAATAGGATGCAGTTCGGGGTAAAATTCCATATAATCTTCCTGATCTTTTATCCATCTTTCCATTCTTTTATCCCTGGTCTTATCAGATCTGATCTGCATCAGGCAATGATTTTTTGCCAGTACATATAACCAGCTCTTGAAATTATGAATGTTATGCCTGGGAATTTCTGTGATCAGTTTTTCAAATACCTGCATAACCGCATCGCTGGCATCCTCCCTGTTCTGAAGGTATTTAAGGCAAAGTCCGAATACCAGGTGCATATAACGCTTGTACAGTTCCCCCAGCATCTCGAGATCACCGGTATTCCGGTAGTTATCCAGCAGCACCTCGTCAGGCACCTCTTCCCTATTGCGATGAGTGATTTTTAACAATGTATAATATTAACGATCATGCCGCCTCGATCATTTTTTACAAAAAAACAGAAAATATTTTATGGAATACGGTAAATGCCTGCATCCTATGAGTGAAGTTAATCAAAAACAATCAGTCATGAGAACAATCATTTCATCTTTTGCAATTCTGATCATATCTGCTCTTTTAATGGCAGCCGTTCAGCCCCGGGTAATTACCGGTAAAGTAACGGATGATCAGGGAAATCCTCTTGCGGGTGTTTCCATAACCATTAAAAATTCAAGCCGTGGAACCATAACGGACCTCAGTGGTCATTACCGCATAACACTTCAACCGGGCGATAAAGTCCTGGTATTCTCTTTCGCTGGCTTACAAACCAGAGAGATTAAAATAAATGAGAAAAATACGATCAATGTAAAACTATATCCCGCGGTTGTGGAGCCGGAGGAAGTGCTTGCACCAGATTATCCCAGGGTAAAAGCTGAAAAGCGCATTTCCACAACGGTAAGTTATGATATGGCTGCAGGAAGCTATACGCAAACCAGCATACCTAATGCTTACAATCCCAACTTCAACACCGAAGGATATGCCACCATCCATGAGAACGGGTATAAGGATGTGCTGAAGCAGCCTTTATCTACTTTCTCCATTGATGTGGATAAGGCTTCCTACGCCAATGTTCGCAGGTTCATAAATATGGGACAGCTACCTCCCATGGATGCCGTAAGGATAGAGGAAATGATCAATTATTTTACCTATGATTACCCGGAACCCGAGGGCAAGCACCCATTTTCTGTCTATACGGAACTGGCCGTCTGTCCCTGGAACCCAAAGCATCATTTGCTGCATGTCGGACTCAAAGGTAAAAGCATTGATAAAACCGAATTGCCGGCTTCCAACCTGGTATTCCTGCTGGATGTCTCCGGGTCGATGAATTCGCCCAACAAGCTTCCCCTGCTGAAAAATGCCTTCCATATGCTGGTGAATGAGCTGAGGGAGGAGGACCGTGTAGCCATTGTGGTTTATGCAGGTGCTGCGGGACTGGTTCTAAAGTCCACTCCGGGAAACCGGAAGGAAGAGATCCTCGGTGCCATTGAAAAACTCTCCGCCGGAGGTTCCACTGCTGGGGGCGAGGGACTCCTGCTGGCTTACAAGGTGGCCGAAGAGAACTTTATTGAAGGAGGAAACAACCGCATCATCCTTGCCACCGACGGTGATTTCAATGTAGGTGTTTCAAGCAACGCAGAAATGGAAAGACTGGTCGAGAAAAAACGGGAAAATGGGGTATTCATGACCGTTCTCGGATTTGGCATGGGCAATTACAAGGATGACAAAATGGAGATCATCGCCGATAAGGGTAACGGAAACTACGCCTATATTGACAATATCCAGGAAGCACGGAAAGTAATGGTGGCCGAATTTGGCGGAACCCTTTTCACCATTGCCAAGGATGTGAAATTCCAGCTTGAATTCAATCCGGCCAGGGTCAAGGCATACCGCCTGATCGGTTATGAAAACCGCCTGCTGAATGATGAGGATTTCAACGACGATAAAAAAGATGCCGGGGAAATGGGTGCCGGACATAATGTGACCGCCCTTTATGAACTGATCCCAGCCGGATCAGAAGAAAATACGGGGAGTATCGATCCGCTGAAATACCAGCAAAACAGCAAAACGGTCAAACCTGACATGAGTGCGGAACTGCTGACTGTCAAACTCCGTTACAAGCAGCCTGACGGGAAAACTTCAACACTGTATGAAGAGCCTGTAAAGGGAAAGCTTCTGGGTGACAGGTCAACCACTGAAAACTTCAGGTTTTCCGCAGCAGTTGCTGAATTCGGACTGATCCTGAGGGATTCGGAATATAAGGAAGATGCATCCATTGAACAGATTATCAGCCTGGCCCAGGGTGGAAGAGGCGAGGATGCTGAGGGTTATCGCGGAGAATTCATCAAGCTGGTCAGAACTGCTGAAACCCTGATAGACATGAGGGCAGAGAAATAATGCCAGGTTTTGTCAGATCTCGAATGAAAACCTTTAAACCCGGTCACTTGGCCGGGTTTTTTAATTTTCCTATATTCATCGGGTAAATCAATCACTATGAAAAAGACTGACCATTCACGTAGGAAATTTCTGCAACAATCTGCCATGGCGGCAGCTGCCATTACCATCATCCCAAGGCATGTGCTGGGAGGAAGAGGATATATTGCCCCCAGTGATTTACTGAATATAGGATTCATTGGCACAGGCAAACTTGTCCACGGCTATTTTGAAAATTTTGCAGCATTGCCAGAAGTTCACATAATGGCTGCCTGCGATGTGTATCAGGAAAAACTTTCCAAATTCAAGCAAGCAGTAGATGAATACTATAGCGAGAAAACAGGAAAACCGAACTACAGTGACTGTAAAGTCTTTTCAGACTACCATGAGCTGCTTGGCCTGGATGAAATAGATGCTGTTATCGTCGCCACTCCAGACCACTGGCATGCCATCCCCTCTATTGATGCCATGAAAGCAGGAAAAGATGTTTACTGCGAAAAACCCCTGGCACATACCATCAAAGAAGGCAGGGAGATGGTTGAGGCTGCCAGCAAATACGAAAGGGTGGTTCAGACAGGAAGCATGCAGCGTTCGAACAGGGACTTCAGGCATGCCTGCGAACTGGTTCGCAACGGTTATGTTGGCGAGATCAGCCAGGTTATTGTCGATTGGGACCGCTGGATCGGACCCGCCCAGATAAGGCCATTCCATGAGGACCTGGCTCCCCCGCACGGAGCAGAACCCTGGCCCATGTGGCGTCGCTACCGGGAGTTTGGCGGCGGCATCCTTGCAGACTGGGGCGCCCATATGTTTGATATTGCCCAGTGGGGACTGGGAATGGATGAATCGGGACCTGTCAAATTCATTCCGCCTGAAGATCCTGCAGCCACAAGAGGAATGAAAATGATCTACGCCAACAGTGTGGAAATGATCCATGAGGATTTTGACAGGGGATGGGCAGTGCGGTTTATCGGATCCGAGGGTGTCCTCGATGTCAGCCGGAGTTTTCTTGATTCCAAACCAGCGCATATTGCCACTGCTGAGATCAAATCAAGTGATAACCGGTTATATCATAGTGACAATCACTACCAGGACTGGGTAGATGCCATCAAAAAAAGATCCGTACCAGTCACAGGAGTGGAGACCGGCCACAGGTCTGCATCGGTTTGCAACCTTGCCAACATTGCCTATAAATTGAACCGGACCCTCGAATGGGATCCTGTAAAGGAAAAGTTCAAAGGTGACGGTGAAGCCAACAAGTTAAGGACGAAAAAATACAGGAAGCCCCATACACTTTAATTCAGTTACTGTTTCTCCATATACAGCACCTATTATGATGTCTTTCTGCTGTTAGGATATCTGGATATTTTGAAATACATTTAATCAGGATTTCTCACCTTTCAATCCTATTCAGCATGGAGGTAAAGGTCTCATACAACCTCGCCTCAATGCCTATTTCAATAGTGTTACATGTTATTCACTTATCTCATTAAAAAATCTAAGCCATGTCGGAAAAAGAGTATTCCAGACGTAAATTTTTAAAAACCAGCACACTCACCGGTCTGGGTGTGGGGTTAACTGCTGCTATGACACCGAATTTAATCGCTGGCTGCATGCAGGATACCGGTACTGCCGCCATTCTTGGTGGCCAACCAGTCCGGACCAAAGGATGGCCTGATTGGCCTATGTGGGATCCGGAAACAGATGAAGAGCGGGTTATTGAAGTCCTACGAAGTGGTATCTGGTCGCGTGGGGCAGTGGTTACAGAATTTGAGGAGAAATGGGCTGATACAATCGGGTCAAAGCGTTGTCTGGCAACCACCAATGGCACATATGCCCTGATCACTGCGCTTCGCCAGCTGAATGTAGGTCCCGGAGACGAAGTACTTGTGCCTCCTTACACCTTCATTGCCACCATTGATGCCATCCTGATGGTTGGCGCAATGCCCGTATTTGTTGATACTGATCCTGCTACTTTTCAGATCGATGCGGATAAAATCGAAGAAAAGATCACCTCCCGAACAACCACTATTCTGCCGGTACATATCCTTGGACTTCCGGCGGATATGGGGAAAATTATGGCCATCGCCCGGAATAATCATTTAACCGTCCTGGAAGATGCCTGCCAGGCATGGCTGGCAGAGATAGACAATAAAAAGGTTGGTTCCTTTGGAGATGCTGGATGCTTTAGTTTTCAGAATTCGAAACATATCCCCATTGGGGAAGGAGGGGCAATCGTAAGCGATAATGATGAATTTATGGATCGATGCTTTTCATTTCATAACTTCGGTCGCCCACACGGCAAAGTTGTTGGGACTGTATCGGGAGAATATGTTATTTTAGGTTCTAAATGCCGGATGACAGAATACCAGGCAGCCATCGGCCTGGCTCAATTGAAACGCCTGGAAGAACAAACCAGGCAACGGGAACAAAACGCCGAATATCTGCGGGCACAAATAAAGGACATACCTGGCATATTGCCCTATGAATTATCCGAAAATGTCACCAGGGCGGTTTTTCATCTGTTCCCCTTCCGGTATAAAAAAGAACAGTTTCATGATCTTTCCCGAAGCAAATTCATGGAAGCTTTGGAAGCAGAAGGTATTCCCTGTTCGGGAGGATATTCCCCACTAAATAACATGCCCTATCTAAAAGATGCATTTCAGTCGAAGAACTTTCAAAAAGTCTATTCAGAGGAAATGCTGGATTTTGATGGATTCATTGAGCGCAATCAATGTCCCCGGAATGACCAGTTATGTAAAGAAGCAGTCTGGTTTGGCCAGAATATGCTGTTGGGATCAAAATCCGATATGGATGATATTGCCAAAGCCATTGAAAAAGTCCATAATAACGCCGATAAAATCACAAAAAATGCTTAAAATGAGAAAACTGATCTTATTACAGATTTTCCTTTCTTTTCTGGCTTTGTCTTTCCTTTATGCTGAGACATCTATCGATCCGGATGAAGGCACCGGGGAATGGAAGGCGGGTGTTGCCAGCATAGTGATAACGCCCGAACAACCGATGTGGCTGGCAGGATATGCGGCACGGAACCATCCATCGGAAGGCACAATGCATGATCTGTGGGCCAAAGCCCTGGTGCTGGAAGATTTAAACGAAGAACGGGCAGTGCTCATTACTTCCGATTTACTGGAATTTCCAAAAAATCTTTCAGACCATATAAGGGATCGCTTAGAGGATCAGTTCAGTTTATCCAGGTCACAGATCATTTTAAGCAGTTCCCATACACATTCAGGGCCTGTTCTGAGTGGGGCATTGTATGATATTTATCCCCTGGATTCAGATCAACTGGAGAAGATAGATCAATATTCCGGCAAATTAGCAGATCAGATCGTGAAACTGGTGGGCGAGGCTTTAAGCTCCATGCAGCCAGCACAGCTTTACGCACAAAATGGTGTTGTCCGGTTCCAGGTGAACAGAAGGAATAACCCTGCTGCCACACTGACCCGGCAGACACAGCTACAGGGTCCCAACGATTATGCGGTACCGGTGATCAAAGTTGTGGATGAGGCAGGGGGACTTATGGCTATTGCCTTCGGATATGCCTGCCATCCTACGGTGTTGGATGGTTATGAGTGGTCGGGCGATTATCCGGGATTTGCTCAAATTGAACTGGAAAAGTCCTATCCGGGAACAGTGGCATTGTTTTTCCAGGGAACCGGTGCAGACATGAATCCCTTGCCCCGCCGGTCGATAGCATTGGCACAGCAGTATGGGGAAGAACTGGCCGCTGCCGTCCGGAGGGTATTGAATGAGGATATGCGAGAACTTCCTTCCAACCTTTCAACTGCCTACTCTGAGATCGATCTGGAATTGAATGATCCGCCAACCCCGGAAGAATTATCGCAGATGATCAGAGAGTCATCAGGTTATCAAAAACGATGGGCTGAGCGAATGCTTGAAAAAATCGAGCGCGGTGAACCTTTCAGGACTTCATATCCTTACCCGGTCCAGGTCTGGAATGTTGGCAACCAACCAATGGTATGTTTAGGCGGAGAGGTATTGGTTGATTATACCATCAGCCTGAAGCGAATATTTGGTGAAGATATTTTTGTCATGGGTTTTTCCAATGATGGCATGGCATATATTCCATCTGTCCGGGTACTCCGCGAAGGAGGCTATGAAGGTGCTTTATCGCAAATAGTATATGGATTACCGGGTACCTGGAAAGCAAATATTGAGTCAAAAATCATCCAGGAGGTAATGACACTTGCTGAAGAGGTTGATGTCAGAATGCCAGAGTCGAAATTAATCGCATATCAAGATACAAAGGCTTCAGAACCATTGATCGCAAAACACTATTTTTCAGGGTTTGACCTGGCGCATGATACCTACAATGCCATCTCTCCTGCCAGTGATGGGAAAATATATTATGTGCTGAGTTCTGCATCCATTGATGTAGGTGGACACATGTATGCATATGATCCTGACAAGGATGAAACAAAGTTCATTGCTGACCTTACGGCTGTTTGCGGGGAAGAAGGACTCAAGACGATTCCCCAGGGGAAGAGCCATGTAAATTTCTATGAACGGGACGGAAAGCTCTATTTTGCCACTCATGTCGGATATTATGAGATCATTGACGGCATGGAAAGATTACCGGAGCAGCCGCCGGAGGGTTATAAACTGTATCCGGGCGGACATATTCTCTCCTACGATCTAAAAACGGGTGAATTTGAGGACCTGGCGATCGCCCCTGAAGGCGAAGGGCTGATTACCATGACCATGGATCCTAAGCGGGGACATATATATTTCATTACATGGCCCAAGGGATATTTTCTTCATTATGATATGGCAGAAGACAAGTTATACAACCTTGGTCAATTTTCTGGTAATGGCGAGGCCGGGACCCCGGGAGAGGATTACCGGGTCATCTGCCGCTCCATGTTTGTTGATCCAAGGGACGGTTCTGTTTATTTTTCGACTGCGACAGGCGATATTATGAGATATAACTATATTTCAAAATCAGTCCAGCAACTGGAAAATGTCAATATGAGGCTGGATTATTTTGGCAAATATGATCCAACCGGGCCGGGCAGCATGGGATATAACTGGCGAAGGATTGTATGGTACCCACAGGGAGAAGCGGCATATGGGGTACATGGGAATTCCGGGTATTTATTCAGATTTGATCCCGATGAGCCTAGAATCGAAATAGTGGAACGGATCACCTCGGAGCCATCACAAAGAAGCGGGATGTTTGATCAGTTCAGTTATGGTTACCTGGGATTTGAACTGGGTCAGGATAAACAGACGTTGTATTATCTGACCGGTGGACCGATTTATATTGATGGCAAGAGGCTGACAGGGAAGGAACAAATTGAGATGGGTGCTGCTAGGGGACTTGAAAACCTCCATTTTATCACCTACAATATACCGGATCAGAAATATATCGACCACGGTCCCATTTTCTATAAGGATGGTACAAGGCCAACCTACGTAAATTCAATTGCCATTGGGAAATATGGGAATGTATATACCCTTGGCCGGTTTGAGCATGAGGGAAAAATAATTGAAGACCTGGTAAAGATACCGGATCCGTTTTAAAGGTTTAACGCATACGGCTGACATCAAATCGTTTTCTTTCTGGGAAAAATTCAGATGTATTTAAACCGTACAACTGGATTAAGTAACTCATAATAAATAGTTTTTACCTGGGTCATATTTGATTTTTAGAGTCAATTTCCTTATCTTATAGGTATTCCGGCAAAATGCCAGATAATTTAAATATTCTGGAAGCGGAGTTTCAAGGATCTGTTATTCATGCATCTTATCTTAATAGCTCATTTTGAATAAATAAAATGATGATGGAAAAGCTTAAAATCTTTATTTTTCTGGTCTATCTGATTTGTAGTCCTGCTTGGCTTTTTTCACAACAAAAAGATTCTGTATTTGCTGTGATTTCAGATGTTTCAGGAAAAGTTTTCCTGAAAAAAGCCAAAAAAACTGAGCCACTGAAAGCTGTTTTCGGGATGCAGTTGATGCAAGGGGACCAGGTTTTAACACAAAAGAAATCAAAAGTAGAATTGCTATTCTCTGATGGTAACCTGATCAGTCTTGGATCAAACAGCAATATTACCATTTCCGGAAAACAGACAGACGTGCATGGCAAGAACATTGGTACGGGACTGGCGGGAAGTTTTTCAGACCTGGCCCTAAGAAGTGATAGTAAAGGTGAAATGGGGGTCCTGATTGACCTGAGATCCACTGAAACAGATCAAACAATCATCCCAATGTCTCCCTGTAACACCATGATTAAATCAAACCAACCGGTCCTTTCATGGGAGTCCACAAAACCAGCCGAGGAATATGTGGTAAGGGTTTACAATAACAATGGACTGGTATGGGAGAAGAAAACTTCAGAAACAAAAATAAAAATTACCGGAACAGCGTCTGTCCTGCATTTTGGAGAGTCATATTTCTGGAATGTCGAGGGTATAGACCTGATAGACTCATTCAGGTCGTCGAATCAAAAATTCACAATCCTATCACAGGATAAAATCCTGGAATTAGAATCTATGGAGGGAAAAATCAAGGATTTCTTTAGAGATGACCTTAGCAGTTCAAGCTTTCATTCAGTGCTGGGTGCATATTATGCAAAGATGGGCTTGCTCGAGGAAGCAATAAGGGAATTTGAAATGGTAAAGGAAGCCAATCCAGAATCTTCTCTCCCCCATGAGATCCTTGGCAAACTATACAGTGATGTTGGCAAGAAAGACCTTGCCATCATTGAATTGCAGGAGGCCTTGAAACTGGAAAAAGAGAAATAACCTTTCAGATAGTTTTTCAAAACTTACAAACGTGCTTTTTTTTAGGATGCCTGTTCAATCTGTTAGATTGAAAGGCTTTATCATATTTTTCTGCCTATTCCTGGTGATCATTCCCGGTTATGTCCAAACCGCTAAATCTCAGGCAATCAGGGATGATTTTGAAATAGAACTTATTACGGCTTGTGTCCAGGACAGCCAATCCCTTGTTAATTCAATGGTCAGTCAGCACAGATTGTGGGTTAAACCAGTGGTTGACCGGTTAATCAGTGATTTTATATCCCAAAAGCTTAAGGGTGATGAAACTGCCTCCAATCAAAGCAGGGAGGCTGCTATAAATATCTCGCAGTCCTTCCTGGATAATTACGGGGAGAAAAGTCTACAGATAGGTGTTGATTATTTGGATGTATGGTCGATAGAACAATTAAATATGAAATACCTGGCGGATAGCCTGTTTGCCCTTGGAACAGGCTTGCGGGGAGACAATCAACAGCATAAAAAAGCCATTGAGCATTATCAGCAGGCTTTGGAGATATATACCAACATTGGAGATAAGAGAGGAGAGGCCAATGTTATAGGTGGACTGGGATTTATTTACTGGTTCATCGACCATATGATTTGCCTTTCATATTATCAAAAAGCCTTAGAGGTAAGGCAAAAGATTGATGACAAACAATTGATAGGTGCAAGTCTCAACGGCATCGGATTGGTTTACCATTTCTATATATCAGATTATGAAAAGGCTATAGAATACTATGATAAAGCAGTCGTTGTTTGGAATGAAATCGAAGATTGGGCTGGCCTGGGAGAAACACTTACCTATTTGGCTTCAGTTTACGGAGAAATAGGTCAGCCAGAGCGGGCCATTCAATATTTTAAACAATCATATGAGATAAATAAAAAGATTGGGAATTATTATCGCATGGCAGAAGCAAGGCTTAATTCAGGCATCAATCTGCACCAGATTGGTAAATATCCTGAAGCACTCGAAGACCTTGAATCAGCCATTAAAATTTACAGGAGTATTGAAGATACCATTGGAATCGGGGATGTGTTAACCCAAATGGGATTCGTGTATGCCAGTATTGGGGATCATAATGGAGGGATTGAAAAATGCAAGGAGGCTTTGCAACTCATGCAGCAAGCTGATGATTTATGGGGAATGGCCGGTGTATACAATAATATGGGAATTATTTTGCAACATGCCGGAAGACCCGAAAGGGCTGTGCAATATTATGAAAATTCACTTAAAAGCTATGAAAAGCTTGAGGACAGGTCCAGTGAGCTAAATGTACTGAATAACCTAGGCACTGTTTATTTTGATCTTAAAAATTATGATCTGGCTGAAGAGTATCATACGAGGAGCCTGCAGCTCAGTCGTGAACTGCAGTCAAGAATTGTGGAAGTACAAAGCCTGATCAACCTGGCTAATGACCAGAACAGGCTTGGTAAGCTGGACGAATCTTTGTCAAATTATGAATCAGCCCTTCCCATAGCCAGGTCTCTCAACAATCCGGAGGCCCTATGGAAAACCCTGGTTGGGATCGCTGAAATCTATAAGTTGAAAGGGGATTATACCAGGGCCATCGAATACAATGAGGAAGGTTTTAAGATCATTGAAAAACTGCGTGTTGGCATGCAGCTCGAAGAATTTAAAACAAGCTATATGGCAAGGGAGCGATATGCATATGAGGATGTGATCAATATGCTTGCCGAACTGCATGAAGAAAATAAAAACAAAGGATTTGACCTGATTGCTTTTCAATATGCGCAGCGAAGCAAATCACGAGCCTTCATGGACCTGATGGCAGAATCCAGGGCCATGGCTGATGACAGCATAGATCTACTCCATCCCCAACCGGTCTCTCTGAAAGAGATTCAATCCTCCTGTCTGGAAAATAATACTGTTTTCCTGGAATACTCACTGGGAGATAGCAATTCCTATCTATGGGTCATCACCAGTGATGATCATAGCATGGTTCAACTTCCCGACCGGAAAACCCTGCAGGAACAGATCGAGACCATGAGATTCGCATTGCTTAATCCTGAACAGGATAATTATAGGTTTCTCACACAATCAGGTTATACATTATACACTCAATTAATCGAGCCAGCAGAGCAGTTTTTGTCAGAAAACGCTAATCTGGTTATACTGCCGGACGGGATATTGAACTATCTGCCATTTGAAGTTCTTATCACCCAGGAACAGGAAAAAAATAACAAAGCTTCTTACTCAGGTCTTCCATATCTGGTGAAAAAATATCCAATCAGTTATGGCCAGTCCTCAAGCATCTTAAGGAGTCTGGTTAATATGCAAAACAAGAAGGAAATAACCCAGAGAGCGAGTAAGAGCCTTATTGCTTTTGGTGATCCAGTTTATGAAAACATGGGATATGATCCCGATATATCCACCAGGGAAAGCTTCAGCCGCCTTGAGCACAGCGGCAAAGAAGTAGAGAAGATAGCAGGATTGTTCCAGGATGGATTTGCTGATATCTATTTAAGAATTGATGCCACTGAAGAAAATGTGAAAAGTGCTGGATTGCTGGATAGATTTAATTATGTACACTTTGCCACGCACGGACTTATCAATGAAGAAAATCCTGATTTGAGCAGCCTTGTACTTTCACTGAAAGGAAATTCCACAGAGGATGGCTTTCTGCAGGCAACCGAAATTTTTAACCTTGAATTGGATGCTGACCTGGTGGTATTGTCTGCCTGCCAGACCGGCCTTGGGAAAATGGTTCGTGGCGAGGGAATGATTGGTCTTACCCGGGCTTTTATGTACGCAGGTACCCCTTCCGTTCTGGTGAGTTTATGGAGTGTTTCAGATAGATCAACAGCAGTGCTCATGGAAAGGTTCTATGAGCATCTGCTTGAAAAGAACTTATCCAGAACTGAAGCATTACGCAGGACCCAGCTTTTAATGCTCCAGGATGAACAGTTTGCCCATCCTTTTTTCTGGGCACCTTTCGTGCTGATCGGAAAATGGAATTAAGCCTGTCGATTCAAATATTAATACCACTAATCATAATGATCTATGAAAACCCTTAAAAGAAATTCAGGTACCCTGGTTGGGTGCTTATCATGCTTTTTGCTGTTTTGGCCAACAGAGAGCAATGCCCAGCTAAAGGAAATGTCAGCGGAAGAACTGACACAGGAATCCACCGCCATATTGTATGGGAAATGCTCCAAGGTAAGTTGTGAATGGAATGCAACAAAGGACATTATCCTTACCCATGTTACGATCGTTCCGGAAGAATATGTAAAAGGCAATCTCGGTGCAGAAGCAATTCTTACCATTCCTGGCGGACGGGTCGGTGATATCGTTTACGAAGTCTCTGAAATGCCGGTATTCATAGAGGGTGAGGAGGTCTTTGCATTTGCCTGGAAGCATCCTTCAGGAAAGAATCTTGTCCTCGGCGGGCAACACGGAAAGCTCAAGATCGAAAAAGACAAACAGACTGGCAAAAGAATGGTAAATAAGAAAATCCTTGAGGAAGAGGGGGAGTCTGATTCGCTTGAGAAAGATTATAAAAGACCCCAAAAGTTCAGAAAGATATTGCTTGAAGACTATATAAGTGAAGTAAGGCAATACATGAATCAATGATCCGGCAGGTGAAAATCAACCAACAAAAACCCAAGTCATGAAAAGAATTAATCCATATAGACTTTTTTTAGTTACGCTTCTATCTGCCGCTCCCGGATTCTTGTTTTCACAACTGCCTACAGTAACAACCACTGCAGTCAGTGATATAACCAGCACAACTGCCACCTCTGGAGGCAATGTTACTGATGAAGGAGATACAGTTGTAAGCAGGCGGGGTGTCTGCTGGAGTACCACTCCCAATCCAACCATTGTGGCCAATGATACTACCTGGAATGGCAGTGGTTCCGGGAGTTTTACCAGTCTGATCGGTCCACTTATACCCAATACATCCTACTATGTCAGGGCTTATGCCGTCAATAATGAGGGTACAGCCTACGGTACCGAATATAGCTTTACAACCCTGCCAACACAGCGAGAACTGGACTCCCTAGTTCTGGTTGAACTATATAACAGCACCAACGGTACTGGATGGATCAATAATGATAACTGGCTTACCGGTAACTTGGACAGCTGGCATGGTATAACTGTTTCCGGTGACAGGGTTACAAGAATAGTCCTGCAAAAAAACAACCTGTCAGGGACAATCCCTTCAAACATCGGGAACCTGACTGGGTTGGAACATTTAGATTTTTGGACAAATGCTCTTCATGGTCCTATTCCATCCGAGATGGGAAACTTAGATAGCTTAACACGATTATATCTTAATTCCAACCAGCTGACAGGTCAAATACCCACAGAGATCACTAACCTGACCAACTTAAGATATTTGTATCTAAATGGTAATCAGCTTTCTGGCTCCATCCCAAATGAGATTGGAAACCTGGACAATTTAAATTATCTCTCACTCGGGCTCAATGCGCTTACCGGTCCAATTCCTCCCGAAATAGGGGACCTGACCAATTTATTGAACCTGAGTTTAGGCCCAAATCAACTCACAGGTACGATCCCCTCTGAAATAGGAAACCTTTCAAATCTAAGGATCCTTGTTCTTAAGGATAATTTACTTTCCGGTACCATCCCAGAACAAATCTGGGATCTTGATAGTCTGAGACAATTGCATGTTGGAATCAATCACCTCACAGGTAATATACCAACTAAAATTGGAAATCTGACAAACCTCTTATTGCTTCAACTGTATTCCAATCAATTTTCAGGTATCATACCAAGTACGATCGGGAATTTAACAAACTTGGCCTTATTGAATATCAGCGATAATAATTTTTCAGGATCGATCCCATTTGCAATTTCCAGTCTAGCAAATTTATCGTTTATTAATATCAGCGATAACCAATTTACCAGTTTGCCGGATTTGTCACCACTTACAAACCTCGATAGCCTATACATTCAGAACAACCAGTTTATTTTTTATGATATTGAACCCAACATGGGGGTCCCGAGCGAAAACTTTGTATACGCTCCCCAGTCCCCTATTCCAATTGTAAAGGACACCACCCTTTACCTGGCCTCAGAAATGATCATTTCCGTTTCAGCCGGTGGTGATAATTGTCAATACCAATGGTTTAAAGACTATAATCCCCAGGGTGGATTAACAGATGATAGCACCCGATTTATAAGCCCTGTGACCCTAACTGATGCAGGAGATTACTACTGTTGGGCTACCAATACGGCTGTCCCGGGACTCACCCTCTATTCAGATACTGCAACCCTTAAAGTGATCGGAGCAATCCTCGTCTCAAATACGGATGATTCAGGAAAAGGGAGCCTCCGGAATGCCATTGAATTCGCTAATGCCAATATTGGCAAGGACAGCATTTTATTTAACATTCCAGGATCGGGAATACGCTCAATTGAACCCGACTCCCCTCTACCCGACATTACTGACCCTGTGGTCATCGATGGGTA
>Ga0111175_1070_pt1 | contig 19218 bp, 15 predicted proteins | sample DeeMarSWOR324_28_FD_80228 | JGI IMG/M metagenome (GOLD analysis project Ga0111175, IMG submission 80228) | Bacteroides sp. SM23_62
TAAGCCTGTAGCAGGAAAAAGGCTGTCTGTAGAAGATATGCCCGAACTCACCATCTATGGTGTCCCATTCATCATAGTTCACGGTAAGCATCCCGTCCTCTACACGGAACGTGTTATGGTAATTTTCGTTCAGCGGGTGTTTGGCAAATTTGATATCCCAGTCTTCCAGGTCGCTGCCATTAAAAAGCTGGATCCATTTCTCTTGTTCCTGCTGTTGAACAGAAGGTTTACAGCATACCATCAAGAGTAAGAGAAGAAAGCTCAGGTATTTCATTGTCTCTGGTTTAGGAGATTAAAATTATCATCTGTCAGATCAAATATAGAATTAATGTTAAACTCCGGCAAAACTTTCAATTTGTCATGTCAATGACATTTGAACTTTAAAAATATATCGTATATTTGGATCTGAATATATTATTTAAATCCTGGGGGACTTATCATGGTTGAAGTATGCCCTGTAAACGAACGACAGATCAATGAGAATGTAACCAGGCTAAATGCCCTGGTCACATTCATCGTCGTGACCGTATTCATATTCACACCTTACAAATGGATACTGTTTTTTCTACCGCTTGATTTCGCATTAAGGGCCTGGTTCCAGGGCAGGTTCAGTCCCATTGGACGAATGAACAACTACCTGGTACGCAGCCTGAATCTGGGGGAAAGCCTGATCAATGAGGGACCCAAATTATTCGCCGCACGCATCGGCCTGATCCTCTCAGCCGGTGCAGTGATCAGCTTTTTTGCCGGATTAACTGTTATCGCCTATGTCCTGGGAGGGTTTCTTGTATTCTTTTCCTTTCTTGAGGCTGTCTTCGGATTTTGTATGGCCTGTAAGATCTATCCATTCATATACAGATCACGCGTTTAAAACAGGGAAACCGATCCACTTTTTATTGTTGAGCGTCTGTTATATTTCTGCTGTTGTGACAGCTGGCCGGGATTTTTGTATAGCGGTAGCCTTCTAGCTTTTCATTGAAAGCGGAAGGGAGATGACGAAGCAGACACCGTCGGGAACATTATGAACCTCGATATTCCCCTGGTGATCCTGGATAAGAGAATAGGTAATTGATAATCCCAGTCCCGTGCCTTCACCGGGGTCCTTGGTGGTAAAGAAAGGATCGAATATCTTAGTTATATGCGAATCCGGGATAGCCGGACCCGAGTTGTATATTTCAATGACTGCCCGTCCCTCCCCTGCGGTCCTTCCCTTCACTTCCCAGGTGCTGATCCTGATAAACTCATCCTTCAGTTGTTCCTTATGCTGAATGGCATAAATGGCATTATCGAGTACACTCAGTAGAACCTGATGTAGCTTATCCTGAAATACGGGTACCCGCTTGTTTAAGCGGAAATCTTTTTCAATCCTGATGTTCTCACCTAACCTGTACATGATAAACAGCAGGGTATTATCAATGATCTCATGCAGATCTGTTTTAACCGGTTTTTCCTGATCACTCTGGGAAAAGGCCATCAGGGCCTTCACGATCTTATAGGTCTTTTCAAAACCTTCCCTGATCATGGACCTGGCGGATTCCATTGACTTTTTATCAGTGAAATATCCTTCCTCACCCTTCTTCTCAGTATATTCTTCAAGAAAATACATGCCTCCCGATATGGCATTGAGTGGATTGTTTATCTCATGTGCTATGCCTGAGGTAAGTGTGCCCAGGGAAGCCATTTTCTCTGAATGTACAAGTTGCTGCTGGGTGGATTTCAAACGATCGAGGGTTTCTTCCAGTTTCATGGTCCGCTCCACAACTTTTTCCTGCAGCAGGCCTGTAAAGTTCTGCTGCATCAGCAGGTACCTGTCCGCGATGGCAATTATGAATACAATATTCTGCAGCATGTAACTTGCCTTCATCGAATAAACCACAAGCACGTGTGAATAAATCACCCCTGAATTTGCCAGTGCCTGGAGAACGACCCCTGCCAGGGGGATGAATAAGGCCCAGAAAAAGAACCGGGCAAGCTTTGCCCCAGACAACCAGTAGACCAGGGAAAGGGCAAGCAGGCTCAGCATCAGCAATGGTAAAAAGAAATACGCAATCTTGTTCCCCGAGTAATAATCGATCAGATACCAGGCGAAAAAAATGATCGAGAGAATCTTGAGAATGCTGAATACGGATGATACCACTGAGGGTGCTTTTTCCTGGGAGAAGAATCGCTGGGTGAATAAAACATAGAATAATCCAACAAGTAATGAACAGGCAGTAGTAACATGCAATATGAATGCAGGTCTGCCAGCGATTACCCACCTGGGCAGAAGGTTATCATAGGCGATCATGTACACGATAAGCCCCAACAGGGCCATCAGGAAATAGAAATACATCCTGTCCCGCGTGATCAGCATAATACTGAAAACCAGCACCAGGCTAAAACCGGCGATGCCATAGAAAAAACCAAGGAAGACATGCCGCTTCCGTTCCCTTTTTAACATGGAATCAGGGGAATTGAAAAAAAATGGTATGCGTAACGGAGTGTCGGACTGAATCCTCACATACATGGAAACGGCAGCTCCTGGCGGAATGACAATGTCATACACAGGATTCATCTTAATACCTTTGTAGGAAGGTTGTAACCTCTGTGCCCCAAAAGACCCGGTTGTAAGCAGTGAATCCCTGTCATCAACCAGGTATATATCCACATAATCAAGGTAATGGTTCTGGTAGCTGTAATATATCTCCTGAGGCAGCTCATCACTATTTTTCATTATGAACCTTAACCAGTATGCCGAACTTGAAAATCCAAAATTCAAATAAGGTCTTGAATAATCCAGGAAGGTCCTGTTCAGGATTGTCTGAAGTTCTTCATCCTGCTCTTTATCCTCGTATATCCAGGCGTGGTCTACGCCATATGCATTCTCAAAGTTCCTGTCTATATACAGGGTATCGGAAGCCAATAGCCTACCCGAATAATTAACAGGACCCAGCAGGCAGATTGCAAGGATTACTCTATGAACATGGCGGAGGCTAAGCAATTATTCCCGTTTATCTATCAAAGATAAGGTTTTCACTTATTTAAAGGCAAGTCTTCCAGGTTTTCAAGCACTTCCGCCACCACAAAAGTACTGCCTCCAATGAGAATCAGGTCCTCCGGATCTGCTTTCGACAGGGCTGTTTCGAGGGCTTTCAGAGGGGTCGGGCAAACCTGGCCGTACAGGCCGAACCGCAGGCCTTCTGCCGCCAGTTTCTCCCTGTTCATGGAACGTGGAACATTGGACTGGGTAAAATAATATTGTGCCTTTTCGGGTAATTCTACAAGGATTTTGGATGGATCCTTATCATCCACCAATCCCAGTATGATATGCAGCTTCTTCCAGGGCGTCTGCAGGACCTGTTTCATCACTTCCCTTAAACCCTCCCTGTTATGGGCGGTGTCACAGATTGTCAGGGGATTGTAACCAATGATCTCCCAGCGCCCCCTCAGACCTGTCATCTCACTGGCATGGGCAAGACCTGTCCTGACGGCATGTTCACTGATTTTTATGCCCGTCCGGTTTAAGTGTTTTGCTATGGCCAGTACTGTGACCACATTCTTTTGCTGGTAGAGCCCTCTGAGATCTGTCTCCAGGGATTCCGTTTTCTTCCGGTTTCCGGACGATACATGCATGATCTGTTTGCCCCGGAGGTCTAATGTTGAATACGCTACCTGGAATTCCTGATCAGCGTATACGATGGGACAGCCTTTCTCCCTGGCCTGTCTGGTAAAAACCAGTTCGGCATCCTCCTGAGTCTCCCCGACTATCAGCGGTATGCCGTTTTTAATGATGCCTGCCTTCTCCGAGGCGATCTTGTAGATGGTATCTCCCAGGAAGGGCATGTGGTCGAATCCAATATTCGTGATCACCGACAGCATGGGCCGCAGGATATTTGTGGAATCAAGCCGCCCTCCCATGCCTGTCTCCACAACGGCAACTTCTACCTGTTCCTGTGCAAAAAAATCAAAAGCCATGGCCACCGTCATTTCAAAGAAGGAGGGGCGCAGTTTCTCCAGGATCTCTCCGTGCTGATCAACGAATCCCGTGACGGTCTCCTCCGGGATCATCCTTCCGTCTATCCTGATCCGCTCCCGGAAATCCAGCAGGTGGGGTGAAGTGTACAGACCGGTTCTGTATCCGGCACTCTGAAGAATGGATGAAAGCATGTGGGCCACGGAACCCTTCCCGTTGGTGCCTGCAATATGGATGCTTTTAAACATCCTGTGCGGATGTCCGAAATACTCATCCAGTGCCAGGGTGGTATCCAGGCTGGATTTATAGGCAGCCTTTCCTAACCGCTGGTACATGGGCAGGCGGTCAAACAAAAATGTTATGGCATCCTGGTAATTCAAATACTTACCATTCATTCCACCGGATACGGTCTTTTTTGAGCCGGTCGGGCAACCCTTTTTCCTCAGCTGGATATCCTATGGAAATAAGGGAAAACGCATGCACATGGGAAGGCAGGCCAAAGATCTTACGGAGAGCGGATTGACGCTCCTGCCTGGGATATACACCCAGCCAAACTGCCCCGAGTCCGAGTGCATGTGCAGCCAGCAGGATATTCTGTGTAGCTGCAGCACAATCCACAGGCCAGTAACCCTTGCTGAGTTCCAGGTTTTCATCCCCGCACACCAGAATGGCCAGTGCCGCACCCGGCAGCATGGAGGCATAGGGGTGAACCTCACTGATCCGGCCAAGCAGACCACGGTCATCAATGACTATGAAATGCCAGGGTTGCTCGTTCCTGGCGGAAGGGGCATACATAGCGGCTTTCAACAGGAGATTTATATCAGACTTATTAACAGTTTTTCCACTGTATCTCCTGATACTTCTTCTCGTTAGTATTGCGTTAATTAAAGGATTTTCAGATTCTGCCATAATCACATGTTTAACAGGTTATGAACAGCTTTCCAACAGCTTATAAAATATTTAATTGCTAATTTTAACCGATTTTACCCAAAATATCCTCGCATGCCCAAGAAAGCAAAAAAGATATTTGTGTTGGATACGAATGTGCTGTTACATGATTACAAATGTATCTATAATTTTGAAGAGAACGATATCGTTATCCCAATCGTCGTACTGGAGGAACTGGACCGATTCAAGCGGGGAAATGACCTGATAAACTTCCATGCCCGGGAATTTACCCGGGAACTGGATAAGCTTTCAGGAGATGACCTGTTCAACGGAGGAATTTCCCTTGGGGAAGACATGGGCAAACTCTCCATAGAAACGGGAAAACCATACTCCGAAGTGATCATGAAGTCCTTCCCCGAGGATACACCCGATCACCGTATCCTGGCCATTGCTGAATATCTGCATATCGAGAACCAGAAAAAAAATGTTTTACTGATCTCGAAGGATATCAACCTTCGTATGAAATCCAAGGCCATCGGGATTCCGGCCCAGGATTACATGAATGACAAGATTGCCAATATCGATGAACTGTACAAGGGGATTTCCATGATCGAGGGTATAGGCACCAATCTGATATCCAGGATGTATGAGGAATACGAAGGGGTGCCCCTGCAGGATTTTAATTTTGAATCTACACCTGCTGCTCACCAATATTACATTTTGAAAAACGGGAAGTCCAGTGCCCTGGCACATTATGATCCGTTCAATGATGTCATTGACCGGGTGGAGAAGCAGAAAGCCTACGGCATAGAACCCCGTAACGCCGAGCAGGCCTTTGCCCTGGATGCCCTGATGAGGCCGGAGGTCCAGCTGGTTTCACTGACCGGAAAAGCAGGCACGGGTAAAACTCTCCTGGCACTGGCAGCGGCCCTCTACCAGCGCAAACTGTTCACCCAGATTTTCCTGGCCAGGCCCATTGTTCCCCTGGCCAACCGCGACCTTGGATTCCTCCCCGGGGATGTCAAGGAAAAGATCGAACCTTACATGCAGCCGCTGATGGACAACCTGGCCGTCATCAAGCACAAATTCAGCCAGCAGAGCCCTGAATTTACCAAGATAGATGAGATGCTCAAGAGTGAAAAGCTGGTGATCACGCCCCTGGCTTATATCCGCGGCAGGAGCCTGTCACGCGTTTTCTTTATCGTTGATGAAGCGCAGAACCTGACCCCGCATGAGGTTAAAACCATTATCACCCGGGCCGGTGAGGGAACAAAAATGGTCTTTACCGGGGATATTGAACAGATCGATTCCCCCTATCTTGATTCCCATTCCAACGGACTATCCTACCTGTCTGACAAGATGAGGGGACAGGAAATATTCGCACATGTAAACCTGGTGAAGGGAGAACGCTCTTTCCTGGCGGAACTGGCCAGTAACCTTTTGTAGCAATCGCATGTAATCTTGATTTTGATTAAATTTGGTGGAAAATCAAGTGATCATGACAAAATCCCTCCACATTGTCCGGCATGGAAAATCCAGCTGGGATTACGAAGACATCTCTGATATCGACCGCCCCTTGAGTCCCCGTGGCATTAACAATGCCTACCTGATGGCCAAAAAACTATCCGAGCGCAAGGTAGTCCCCGACCTTTTCCTGACCAGTCCCGCGAACAGGGCCCTGTATACATCCATCATTTTCGCGCGCATTCTTAAATTCCCTTATGAAAAGATCACGATAGAGGACAGTATCTACATCGGCTACACTGAGGAATTGATCGGCCTGATACGCAGCCAGAAGGCGTCAGTTTCCCACATCCTTATCTTCGGACACAACCCCGCATTTACCTCCCTGGCAAACCACCTGATGGACCATTACCTGGACAATATCCCTACGTCCGGAATTGTCAGTTTAAGTTACAAGATTGATAGCTGGGAAGAAATCGGCAAGGCAAAGCCCGAGAAGGATTTTTTTGATTACCCCAAACGCTATCTGTAATAAAAGACTCGCAGGTTTTTGTTACATTTGTATCTCAAAAATCCTCTTTGATCCTATCATCTCAGGCATTCTATGGCAGTCAAGAAAAAAATTATAAACCGCGAAATCAGCTGGCTTGCATTCAATGAGAGGGTTCTCCAGGAAGCCATTGATCCGAACGTACCACTTATTGAACGACTCCGTTTCCTTGGCATTTTTTCCAATAACCAGGATGAGTTTTTCAAGGTACGGGTCGCTACCATCAAACGCATGATCGATGTGGAAGAATCCACGGGTACCAAAGACAAGGAAAAACCCAGGAAAATCCTGAATGAGATCCAAAAAAAAGTGCTTCTGCTTTCGCGAAAATTTGAAGAAACCTACCAGACCCTGATCAACGAGCTTGCCAAGCATCATATATTCATTATCAGGGAAGATGAACTGAACCAGGTGCAATCTGACTATGTCAGAACATATTTCCACGACAAGGTTCTCTCTGTTATCACGCCGGTAATGCTGCATAATATCAAGAAATTCCCAAGGCTGGTTGATAAATCTATCTACCTGGCAATCAAGCTTACCAGCAGTGAGTCCGCCATTGAACCCGAATATGCCCTGATCGAGATCCCCAGTGATGAGATCGGCCGATTCGTGGTCCTGCCGCCTGCCGGGAAGAACCAGTTTATCATCCTGCTTGATGATGTTATCCGGTTTTGCCTGGATGATATTTTCGGCATTTTCCAGTATGACCAGTTCGAGGCGTATACAATCAAACTGACCCGTGATGCCGAGCTAGATATTGACAACGACCTCTCGAAAAGCTTCCTGGAGATCATTGATGCCAGTGTTTCCGACCGGATGAAAGGACAACCTGTCCGATTTGTCTATGACAGTTCCATGCCGAAGGACCTGTTCGATTTTCTGAAGGACCACCTGAAACTCGATGAAGGGGATAACCTGATCCCCGGGGGCAGGTACCATAATTTCAAAGATTACATAAAATTCCCCAACCTGGGCGGGAAAAGGATGGTCTACGCACCCACACCGCCTGTTTCACATCCCCTGATCAAGCCACATGAAAGCATCCTGGAAGTTTTGAATAAAAAGGATGTGCTGCTTCATTTTCCCTTTCAAAAATTTGATCATTATATCAACCTGCTGCGAGAAGCATCCATCGACCCGGAGGTCAGGTCAGTGAGTATTACCCTGTACAGGGTTGCTGAAAATTCAAGGGTGATCAATGCACTCATTGCCGCCGCATTAAATGGTAAAAAAGTGACCGTTATCATCGAACTGCAGGCCAGGTTTGATGAAAAATCCAATATTTACTGGGCCAGGAAACTGGAAGAAGCCGGGGCCAAGGTATTGTTCGGGTTACCCGGACTTAAAGTCCATTGCAAACTAACCTTGATCACAAGGAAGGAAGGCCGCAAGCTGGTACGCTATGCTTCTGTGGGTACCGGGAACCCTCATGAAGGAACAGCGGTCATTTATGGTGACCTGAATTTGATGACAAAAGATCCCCGGATTGCAGAGGAGGTGGATAAGGTCTTCACATTTTTCGATACCACCTACCGCACCTTCAAATACAAACATTTGCTGGTTTCCCCCCTGTATATGCGCAACCGGCTCTATATGATGATCGACACAGAGATCAGAAATGCCAGGGAAGGGAAAAACGCCTATATCATCCTTAAGTCCAACAGCCTGGTTGACAAGGATATGATCAAAAAGCTGTACCAGGCCAATGCAGCCGGAGTGAAAATCAAGGCCATTATCCGGGGCATTTGTTCCCTGATTCCCGGTGTACCCGGCCTGAGCGAAAATATCGAAGTGATCAGCATCGTTGACAAATTCCTCGAACATGCAAGGATCTTTGTTTTTTGCAATGACAATGATGAAAAATATTACATTTCATCGGCGGACTGGATGACAAGGAATCTCGATCATCGCATCGAGATCGCCTGTCCCATTTATGACAGGGAGATACAGGATGAGATACGTGATATCCTTGAGATCCAGATGAAGGATAATATCAAGGCCAGGATCATCAATGAGGAACAGGATAACCAGTACAGGAAGCCCCAGACCGTCCGAAGGGTCCAATCCCAGATGGAACTGTACAAATACTACCAGAAAAAGTAATCTTTGCGTATGTGCGATATCAATCTTGAAGAAATTTGTCATGAGGTAATGGAAGTAGCCCGGTCGACGGGCGACTTTATCCTTTCCGAACGGGAAAAATTTTCTGCATCGGCAGTAGCAGCAAAAGGCAAGCATAATTTCGTGACCCATGTGGATACTGCCGCAGAAAAAATGCTGGTTGCCGGACTGGGAAAACTTTTACCCGGATCAGGATTCATAGCGGAGGAAGGTACCGCAGACCAATCCGGAGAGGACTACCAGTGGATCATTGATCCGGTGGACGGGACCACCAATTACATACACGGACTCCCACCTTTTGCCATCAGCATTGCGCTCAAGCATCATGAGGAGATTATTCTGGGTGTTATTTACGAACTTGGATTCAAGGAATTTTTCTATGCCTGGAAAGGCAGCAAAGCCTATATGGATGGCAGGGAAATTCAGGTCAGTCAAACCTCCTGGGTGAGCGATTCACTGATTGCTACAGGCTTCCCCTATACTTACTTCGAACACCTTGATGGATTTATGGATTCGGTCAATTACTTTATGCAGAATTCACACGGACTGCGAAGGCTGGGGTCAGCGGCAACAGACCTTGCATATGTTGCCTGCGGCCGTTTTGAAGCCTTTTATGAATACGGACTGAATCCATGGGATGTGGCTGCAGGGGCTTTTATCATCCAGCAGGCCGGGGGAAAGGCATGCGATTTTTATGGAAATGAGGACTGGCTTTTCGGCGGGACCATCATCGCCACCAATGAAGCCGTCTCTGATGAATTCAGGAGCATTATCAAGAAAATCTTCATCGATGGCCAGGCCGGATGAAAAGGTGATCCCGAAATTTCTCTAATATGGACGCAATCATTTTTTACCTGGCTGTCCCCTTCCTGTACCTCCTGTCATTACTTCCCCTGCGGGTGCTCTACCTGCTGTCAGATATCCTTTACCCGGTCACTTATTACCTGATCGGATACAGAAAAAAAACGGTACTTGAAAACCTCAGAAATTCATTCCCTGAGAAAGGGGAAAACGAGATCAGGGAGGTGGCCCGTAAGTTCTACAGGCACTTCAATGATGTCATCATGGAGATCCTTAAATTGACAACCCTTTCGACCAGAAACCTGGAAAAACGTCTGAAATTCAGTAATCCTGATGTATTGAATGATTGTTATAAGCAGGGCAAAAGTGTCCTGGTTGTGGCCGCCCATTTCAACAACTGGGAATGGAGCCTGGGACTTAGCAAAGTCTCTCCACATCAACCCATTGTCATTTATAAACCTCTGAATAACAGATATTTTGACAGATTTTTCAGGAAGACCCGTGAACGCCACGGATCCATCCTGATACCCATGCATGATACGATCAGGCGTATCCTTGCTGACCGGCAGGAGGGCAAACTGGCGCTCTACGGGTTCGTCAGTGACCAGTCTACGATCTGGGAAGAGACACAGTACTGGACAACTTTCCTGAACCAGCTGACACCGGTCCACCTGGGCATTGAAAAAATGGCACTAAAAACTGGATTCCCTGTGGTATATGTACATGTAAGGAAAATAAAAAGAGGCTATTATGAGATTGATACCCTGAAGCTTTTTGATGACGTCACCGGATTGGCCGAACATGAGATCACTGAAAAACATGTACGCACGCTGGAAGCCTATATCAATGAAAAACCTGAGCAATGGCTGTGGACCCACCGGCGCTGGAAACTGACCCCTAAAAAATTGGCACAAAACCACAATGCCTGACAGGCATTCAGATATTCTTATTATTTTTAGCCCCCACAAGATCCCAAAATTGGCAGAGGTAGCGGTTGTCATATTAAACTGGAACGGAGTTCATTTCCTTGAAAAATTTCTTCCACCACTGGTCGAGTTCACCGATCGGGAAATTGCTGAGATCTGGGTGGCAGACAATGGATCTACCGACGCATCAATGGATCTGATCCGTCAGGAATACCCATCGGTAAAGACCATTGAACTCGGTGAAAATTACGGATTTGCCAAAGGTTATAACCGGACCCTCGATCAGATTGATGCTCCCTTTTTCGTGCTGCTGAATTCGGATGTTGAAGTTACCGAGAACTGGCTTGTCCCCCTTTATAAGGCCATGAAAAAAGATGCTGGCCTGGGAGCATGCATGCCCAAGGTAAAATCATGGCATGACAAGGATTCCTTTGAACATGCAGGCGCCGCAGGAGGATTTCTAGATAAGTTCGGTTACCCTTTTTGCCGTGGAAGGATCTTCAACCGTATTGAAAAGGATACAGGGCAGTTCGATTCCGATCTGAATATATTCTGGGCCTCGGGGGCCTGCCTGATGATCCGGTCGGAACTCTACAAAAGGAGCGGTGGACTCGATCCGTTCTTTTTCGCTCACATGGAAGAAATTGATCTTTGCTGGAGGATTAAAAACCTGGACTACAGGATACAATTCTGCTGGAGATCAACCATTTATCATATCGGGGGCGGTACCCTGCCCAAGCATGATCATAAAAAAACATACCTGAATTTCAGGAACAATATCATCCTGCTTTATAAAAATCTTCCGGCAAGGAAATTGTTCCCCATCCTCTTTCCGCGACTGGTCCTGGACTGGATCTCCATGCTGCAGTTCCTGGTCAAACTTGAACTCAGGAATTTCTCCTCTGTCATAAAGGCACATCTTTTTCTTCTTGGCCATCTTCGATCCATACGCAGGCTGCGGGCAAAAAATCTTTCACTGGACGGTCTCCGGACTCACCCCGAAATGTTCCCCGGAAGTATCGTTTATCATTTTTTTATCAAGGGGAATAAGTACTACAGGCAACTTGATTTTAATCCCTGATCCGGGTGGCAAATCCAACTGTTAATAACCTGTATAAATTAGTTAATAATTTCTGTTTGTTTAATAACGAGTGGGGTGGTAAATTAGTACTTTCGTCCTAATTCTTGAGTGTAAAATTCCTTAAGCTTAAAATCATTGTATCCTGACTGGAAAAACAGAGCAATACTTATCGCAGATGATGATCTGTCTGCTCACCTTCTGCTGGGTGAGATCCTGAAGCCTACCGGGATTAAGATATACCCGGCCTACGACGGGACGGAAGCCTTTTCTGCCTTTATCGAGAATCCGGATATCCAGGTGATCATCATGGATATCCGTATGCCGGAAATGAACGGCGTGGAGACTACCAGGCTCATCCGGAAATACAGGTCTGATGTGCCGATCATTGCTTATTCTGCTCTCAGCCAGCCGGAGTACAAACACCTGATGAAGAAACTGAACGTGGTAGACTTCCTGCTGAAACCGGTTCATCCAAACATTATCCTCACCACCCTTTCCCGGTACCTGGACCCGCAACCCATGGTGCCGTCAGACATGGACATTCTCCTTTCCTGAGTTCCGGGAAACTACAACGCAGACAAGATGGATTCCAGGTTGGCAAATTTGTACCGGTAGTCCTTAACCGCCAGTCTGATAAGTTCATGGGTCTGCTGAATACCAAGCTCACTGGTAATATAACAGTCACGTTCCTCTCCGGGCAGATCCTTATAGGTCAGAAAATAATGCTTTAAACGATCGATGATCTTGGTCGGGACATCTGAAATATCCCTGTACTGGCCATAAACTGCATCATCTTTCAGCACGGCGATAATCTTATCATCGGCATGATTGTTATCGATCATTCTGAGGCTGCCAATCGGTCTTGCCTTTACAAGTATGTCACCGTGTGAGATCACCTTCTCGGTGAGCACGCAGATGTCAATCGGATCATTGTCACCGCTGATCTTTTTTGGCTGGTCACCGGCATTGAATCCGGCTACAAGATCGCCGCTGTAAGTCTGCGGAATGAAACCGTAAAGTGTCGGCACCTGGTTGCTGTATTTCTGGGGACGGTCAATTTTCAGATATCCGCTCACCTTGTCTACTTCATACTTAACGGTATCAATGGGTACCATTTCGATGTAGCAGGTTACAATTTCAGGGGTATCCGGACCAATGTCGATGCCGTGCCAGGGATGGGACTTGTATCTGAGTCCCATCAGCTTTCCGATGGATTCAGTAACTTGTTTTGCCATGTTCCAAATTTACTCGAATTCTGATCATCTTCAAAGTACACCGACCAGTTGTTCCAGCCCTATGCCGCGAGAACCCTTCAGCAGTATCATGCGGTCCCTCAACGGATGCTCCTTCAACCAAACGGCACATTCCGCCACAGATGAAAACACACAGTATGAATCTGGTACTTCAGCTTTTGCGAAGGAAGATCCCACCAGGATGATCTCCCTTAATCCAGCCGTTTCCAGCAAATCTATAACCTCGCAGTGAGCCGCCTCTGAGACCTCACCCAGTTCCAGCATATCACCCAGGATGACCGATTTATCGGGATGAAGCATGGTCCTGAAATGCTCAATGGCTGCCCGCATGCTGGTAGGATTTGCATTATAGGCGTCAAGGATCAACACATTGTGATCGGTATTCAGCTGCTGGGACCGGTTATTGTCGGTGCGGTAATGCTGGATGGCCTTAGCGAGATGCTCGGGCCTGATCCCGAAATGCAGTCCTATGGACGCTGCAGCGAGTATGTTTTCAAGGTTATAGGATCCGATCAGGCCGGTTTCGACCTCCAGTACTCCGTACCCCCTGATATCCAGCCGTATCCTGAGCAGTGGATCGGCATCCAGTACCTCCCCCCTGATGACAGATTCTCCGGAACCACCATACCAGATTAAACCCCCTTTGAAATCCTGCAACATATCCCTCAGGGTTTTGTCCTGCTCATTGATGAATACCAGTCCCCCGCCTTCTTCAAGATAATCATACAGCTCCTTTTTAGCCTTTTTAACCCCTTCCAGAGAACCAAAACCCTCCAGGTGGGCCATGCCAATATTGGTGATCAAACCATAATCAGGCATGGCTATCCTGCACAACCTGGCTATTTCTCCGGTATGGTTAGCCCCCATTTCGATGATCCCTATTTCGGCCGAATCATCGATTTCCAGTAAGGTCAGCGGTACACCGATATGATTGTTCAGGTTCCCGCTGGTGGCCTTTGTAAGATATTGCGTTGACAGGATCCTGACCGCAAGCTCTTTGGTGGTAGTCTTTCCATTGGATCCTGTAATGGCTATCAGTGGTATACTGAGCTTGCTACGATGATATGTAGCCAGTTCCTGCAAGGTCTCCAGGCTATTCTCCACCAGGATATATCTCTCATCCCTGACCACAGACGGGTCATCCACCACGGCATATGATGATCCCCCTTTGAGGGCATCGTGGGCATACAGGCTTCCATTGAACCGTTCCCCCCTGAGTCCGAAAAATATGGATCCTTCCTCCGGTGCCCTCGAATCCGTTACAACCTTCGGATTCGATCTATAAATATCATAAAGCGCAGCAATCTCCATTCCCCATGAACATTGAAATGGCTTTTATTCTTTTTCAGGGATGTTTAAAAAGGAGCCTTCATTGGCGCTTGCGCAAATGTCAGCGACGATTAAACATCCCTGAAAAATACAAAAAAAATGCCGTTTCAATTTGTATATCGAAACGGCTCTTTTTATAATTTTTTAATGATCAGAATCCCGTGTTGCTTCCAACCCTGGTCATTGCACAGCGGAATCCCAGATCGTCCCTGGCAGCTTCCTCGTCAAGGAATCTCCTTGTACCAGGACTCATCCAGTAGGCACGGTCTTTCCATGATCCGCCCTTGAAGACCCTTGCACGGTTATTGATCAGTGAGGTAATATCCGGTGCATACTGGGAATACATTTCTTTGGATGCATAGTTGGTGGTATCACCAATGGAATAGATGCTGGAACTGAAATCTCCATCCTTGTAATCCCTGTAATCAGCCTGCCTGTAATTCTGTGTGTAATCTTTTATATCATTGGCATTGAGTTCCCTGTACTGCAGGTTACCATACTTGTCTTTCGGTACAAGTGCCCCGGTTGCTGGATTTCTTTCAAGCGTCTTGAAAACATTCCCGCGGAATGGCCTGAAACCGCTCACGTCCTGGTGTGAAAGTGGACGGTATACATCCTCCACCCACTCATTTACATTACCAGCCATACAGTAAAGGCCGTAATCATTGGGCCAGAAAGAATAAACAGGTGCGGTGATTGCGGCGTTGTCGTTAAGATCTCCGGCCATTCCCATGTAATCTCCATTCCCCCTGACAAAATTGGCCCGGAATTTACCCAGGTGCCTTCTTGAATCATTCCTGAGTGAATGTCCGTTCCATGGATATATCCTTCTCTCCCACAACCTTTCCTCATAGGTATTACCAATCAGTCCGAGTGCTGCAAATTCCCATTCTGCTTCTGTTGGGAGCCTGTATTTGGGGAAAAGCAAACCATCTTCCATCCTGACAGGACGTCCCTCGCTGCTGGGATCCGTTCCGGCATCACCACCTCCGTCACTTGGATTGGTGGGCCTCAGGTTGGGAAGGTTTTCCCCAACAAGCCCAATATACTGACCAGCCAGGTATGCATCGGTATTGAAATGCTCAGCACCCAGTTGTCCAGCAGGATCTTTCAAAAGTATCCCCTCATCGATCAATACTTTTTCATTGACCCTGTCGGTCCGCCAGAGTGCATAGTTGCTGGCCTGTCTCCAGCTGACACCAACCACCGGGTATTCGTTATAGGCCGGATGGCGGAAGTAATATTCCACATAAGGCTCATTGTAAGCCATGGGGTCAAGCCAGACCATTGTATCTGGCAGGGCATTCTGAAGTACCTCCGGCATCTCGAAGAAAACCCTGCTTACCCAGTACAGGTATTCCCGGTAATCAATATTCCTGACCTCTGTTTCATCCATGTAGAAGGATGTCAGGGTCACCCTTCGGGGAACATTATTCCAGTCGTACAAGACATCCTGTTCAACCCTTCCCATGGTAAATGTTCCGCCTTCAATGAAGACCAATCCCGGACCGGTGGCCTGTTCATAATTCTGAGCAACCTCAAAACCTCCCCAGTCAGGATCATTGTATTCCCATCCTGTTGTAGTGGATGTTTTACCGCTCTGGGTTATATCTTTTCCGCCACAGGAAGCAACCATCATTGCTACTGCTGTCAATAAGGAAAGAATGTTAACCTTGCTTGTCATGGTTCTCTCTTTTTTAGCTATTTATAAGATTCTCAAATATAATTCAATTTTCAAACGCTTTTAAAGCGGTGTCCCAAAAATAACTAACTTTTTGGGCATTTTATTGCCTTGAAATTTGCACGTTGACCCTTTTTATACTCCAATTTTAATAAAAAGGTTACCTCATGTGCCCCCATATTTCGCATCGTACGCCATGGATCTACCACATTGAAGTCATAAGAATACCCAATGCGGAAAAAATCATGTTCATATCCGAAGTGAGCTGAAAAGGCATTCAGGGCGAAATCCGGACTGTGCCTGAACCATAATCCGGCACGTAAATAATTGAAAATCACATCCAGACCATAATTTACCTGCCGGAATCCAGCCTGGTGGAGGTAGACCAGGTTGGGATTGAGTCTCAGGGCTTCCCTGCCCAGCCTTCTCTCATAGATGGATAGAAAAATCCCGCCATGTACCGTTAGTTTTCTGGGTAAGGGTTGATGATAGTTTTTCGAATATGAAGTATTCGGCCTGGTCAGATGGTGCATGGATACCCCTCCGTAAGCAATCCTGTTATACATGACAAAACCCACGGCAAAATCAGGATACCCCTTACTCATATCAGCAATGGGTTCTGTATGTCCGATGTATATCCCCGTGGCATCCAGTCCATCCGGAAGTATCATATCGGCAGTCTTCAGGAACCGATGGCAGTATGATGCCTGGAAGCCTGCGTTGATCACAAAATCAGGACTTACTGCCAGAAAGTAGGTATAGATGGCATCTATACTGGTCTTGTTGATGGTGGTACCCTGAACATCATTCATTATATTGATCCCGATACCCCCCTGTAAAAGTCTGACAGGCATGTCGTATGCAGCATTGTATGTGACATAGGGGGAACCCATGGCGGGGATCTGGTTCCTGTAGGCAGCTGACACCCTTGGATGATGGGCAGCACCGGCATAAGCGGGATTCAGGACCAGTATAGGGTTATAAAACTGTGAAAAAAAGGGATCCTGACCGCCAAGCTTCATTTGAATGACGATCAATCCGATTACTATGAGAAAAGTCCTGTTCAAGACCTGTTTTTATTTATCATATATTTATACTGATAAACAGCAATAAAGTTTTTTTGAGCCCGTTAAAATGAAACGTAAATACCATTAAAATATGTTATTTTTCTGGTCACATTACTGTCCATGGTTTCAAGCCGTTCTTACCATACATACCTCCTGAGTATCATTCTCCTTGTGCTGCCAGTATCATTATCAGGACAGCATGACAGGGGAGTCCGGACCCTGCATTGGTCCCCTGTAAAAAAGATGCGGGTGGAGAACGAGAACAGGGATGTGCTCCATTTCAAAAATGCCAACTACTCCCTAAATACTTTATTGCCAATTTTTTATGAAAATTTAAAAATAGATAATAATTACGAATATGAGATTGATATTTATAACCAGGTCTTTCAGGCAGTTGATAACTCGCTGATAAGGAATGTTCATAACCTGGACAGCATTCCTGCCACGGTCTACACAGAAAGTCAGGTGGCCACATTCAGGAAGGAAAAATACCTGCAGGTAAATATCATCCCCTTGCGCAGAAATAACCGAACCGGACAGGTGGAGATGCTGACATCTTTCGGGATCCGTTTGATTCCCCATCCCACACCCGTGAAAAGCATGCGGGCGCCCCTCCGGCAATATGCCAGCCGGTCAGTGCTGGCCAGCGGAAAATGGGTCAGGATCAAAGTGGAAAAGGACGGGATTTACCATCTGACCTGGCAGCAGCTGTCTGACCTGGGCATTTCAAATCCGGCAAATGTAAGAATTTTTGGCAATGGTGGCGGAATGCTGCCCGTCATGAACCAGGACTCCCGACATGACGATCTGCTTGAAAATGCCGTGTATTTTGAAAAAGGAAGCGACGGGGTGTTCAACCAGGGGGATCATATCCTTTTTTACGGGCAGGGACCGGATACATGGACCTACGATGAGTCGAACAAATTCTTTAACCGGACCGTACATGATTATGCCTCATTCTCATATTATTATCTGACCGCTGATCTTGGTGCCGGAAAACAGATGCAGGTGGCGGCATCTCCTACAGGCCCGTCCAGCCATACGGTCACCCAATACGATGATATCCGGCATCATGAACTGGATGACATCAACCTGCTCGGATCGGGCCGGGAATGGTATGGTGAACATTTTGACATTGTGACGGAACAGACTTTCACCCTCGATGGACCGGACATCCTGCCGGCAGAGCAGGTAAAGGTCCGGATCAATGCGGTTGCCCGTGCATCAGAAACCACAAGTTTCCAGGTATCTGCCAGCCAGGCAGGTATTGGAACACTGCAGATGGCTGGGACCAGCCTTTCTTCCGAAACCCTGCCATATGCGCAGCCGGACGATGAAATATTTTCGTTCACACCAGCAGCTGATCCCAGGTCCATCACCCTGCGGTACAACAAGAATGATGCCTCTGCCCAGGCCTGGCTGAATTTTATCACCCTCAATGCCAGGTCCCCGCTCACCCTGAGCTCCACCCCCCTGATTTTCCGTGACCAGCGGTCTGTGGGCGCAGGAAATATCTCGGAATTCCATATCGCAAATGCTCCCGATGCAGTTGTATGGGACATCACCCGTCCCACCAGTGCCAGGGTCATGAATACCACCACGGAAGGCGGTACCTTGAAATTCAAAACCAATACGGATACACTCAAAACCTTCATCGTATTCACAGGCACAGGAAATGCGCCTATCATTGAAGGGGAGGATGTGGGACCCGTACCCAATCAGAATCTTCATGGACTCAAGGCCAGGAATTATGTGATCATCTGTCATCCTGACTTTATTTCATCTGCCAGGTCACTCGCGGCCCACAGGCATGATCATGACGGGCTTGACACCGTTGTGGTCACACCCGGACAGATATACAATGAGTTCTCATCCGGGAAACCGGATGTATGTGCCATCCGTGATTTCCTCAAAATGCTTTACGACCGTGCGGCCACCCAGGAAGAGATGCCAAAATATGTGCTGTTATACGGGGACGGATCATACCGAAACAAGGGGACAGATGCGAACAATACCAATCTCATACTTACATACCAGTCGGCCAATTCCCTGTCCCCGGTATCCTCATTCGTAACAGATGATTTCTTCGGCCTGCTGGATGA
>Ga0111175_1256_pt1 | contig 19122 bp, 10 predicted proteins | sample DeeMarSWOR324_28_FD_80228 | JGI IMG/M metagenome (GOLD analysis project Ga0111175, IMG submission 80228) | Bacteroides sp. SM23_62
GGATCATCCCCGCCACCGATAACCGTCCGGACGGCAATGCCTATGTCCCGGGAGATGTGATCCGGATGTTTGACAATTCAACCGTCGAGGTACTGAATACCGACGCTGAAGGCAGAATGATCCTGGCCGATGGCCTGGCCTGGGCAGAGAAGCTGGATCCCGAACTCGTGCTCAGTGTGGCTACCCTGACAGGGGCCGCCCACGTGGCCATCGGGAAATACGGGATCGTTTCTATGGGCAATGCAGGCAAAAAAGAAATGGATGCCCTGAAGAAAAGTGGTGAGCATGTATTCGAAAGGATTGCCGAATTTCCTTTCTGGGATGAATATGACGAGTTGCTGAAATCCGATATAGCGGACCTGAAAAACATTGGTGGCAGGTATGCCGGAGCCATTACCGCAGGGAAATTCCTGGAACATTTCACCAACTATCCATACATACATCTGGATATTGCCGGTCCCGCTTACAACAAAACAAGGGACAGTTACCGTGGCAAAGGCGGAAGCGGGATCGGTGTCAGGCTGTTCTACGATTTTATCAAAAATCATTAAAATGATCAAGGTAGGTATTACACATGGTGACATTAATGGTATTGGCTATGAAGTGCTCATTAAAACCCTGCTTGACAGCCGTATCTACAGTATATGTACCCCCATTATCTACGGTTCACCAAAAGTTGCAGCCTATCACCGCAAAGCCCTGGACATAGATAATTTCAACCTGAGCAGCATCAAAACTCCCGAAGAAGCCAATCCGAAAAGGGCCAGTATCATCAATTGTGTCGACGATGATGTCAGGGTAGAGCTTGGTAAATCTACATCCATTGCAGGTGAAGCTTCCCGCCAGGCTTTGATGCGGGCAGTTTCAGATCTGAAAAACAACAAGATACAAGCTCTTGTTACATGTCCCATCAACAAGCACAATATTCTGTCAGAAGATTTTAATTATACAGGCCATACCGAATTCCTCAAAGATTACTTCGGTGCCGAAGAAGTATTGATGCTTATGGCAGGTGACCTGATGAAAGTGGGAGTAATCAGCACCCATATACCACTGGCCCGGGTTTCAGAAATATTGACCAAGGAAGCCATCCTGTCCAAGATTAAGATCCTTGATGATGCACTCACAAAAGACTTCGGGATCAGGAAACCCCGCATTGCAGTATTGGGACTAAATCCCCATGCAGGTGAAGAGGGTATGCTCGGCAGCGAAGAGAACGATGTGATCAAGCCCGCCATAGATAAGGCCAGGGAGGACCGCCATACTGTCTTTGGTCCCTTCCCGTCAGATGGTTTTTTCGGTTCAGGAGATTTTGCCAGGTTTGATGGTATCCTGGCGATGTATCATGACCAGGGATTGATACCATTTAAGACCCTCATCCCCGATGAAGGGGTTAATTACACCGCCGGTCTGCCCATTATCCGCACTTCTCCGGCTCATGGAACAGCTTTTGAAATTGCCGGGAGCAACCGGGCCCGGCACGGTTCCTTTCGCAAGGCTCTCTACATGGCCTGTGACATATACCGGAACAGGACCCAATACGAAGAGATTACAAGTAATCCCCTGCCGGAAAGGGATATTACAGATATTGACCGTTAGGTTCCCTGCTGTTTAAAAACATCCTGTTTTACTCCCCTGGAAGGCAACTTAATAATCTTTCATACCGGGATATTCATTAGCTTTGTTTAAATCCCTAAATACGATCGGAAATGGCCAGATTTACCAGAGAAGATGCCCTGAATTATCACTCGGAGGGCAGACCAGGAAAAATTGAAGTAATCCCGACCAAACCCCACAGTACACAGTGGGACCTGTCAGTCGCCTATTCTCCTGGGGTGGCCGAACCTTGCCTGGAGATTGAAAAAAACCCGGAAGATGTTTATAAATACACTGCCAAGGGAAATCTGGTCGCGGTGATTTCCAACGGTACTGCGGTCCTTGGACTCGGAAATATCGGTGCCCTGGCAGGCAAACCGGTGATGGAGGGAAAAGGCCTTCTTTTCAAGATCTTTGCCGATGTGGATGTGTTTGATATTGAGATAGATACAACAGATATTGATAAATTCATTGACCATGTAAAAGCCATCTCTCCCACCTTCGGCGGGATCAACCTGGAAGATATAAAGGCGCCCGAATGTTTCGAGATTGAGCGAAGATTGATAGCCGAATTGGATATCCCGGTTTTTCATGACGATCAGCATGGCACTGCCATCATCTCGGGTGCGGGATTATTGAACGCCCTGGAGATCACCGGGAAAAAGATCGAAGATTTGAAGGTAGTGGTTAATGGTGCCGGGGCTTCAGCCATATCCTGCGCCAGGCTGTATGTGGCCATGGGTGTCAAGCAGGAAAATGTGATCATGGTTGACAGTAAGGGGGTGCTGAGTAAGAAAAGAACTGACCTGAACGAATATAAGCAGGAATTTGCCATAGAGACAGATAAAGTCACACTACAGGAGGCCGTGGAAGGGAGGGATGTCTTCCTCGGCTTATCTGTGGCTGATGTACTGACCCCTGAAATGTTGAACACCATGGCTCCGGATCCCATTGTGTTTGCCATGGCGAATCCAAACCCTGAGATCGCCTATGAGAAAGCTGTGGCAACGAGGGAGGATCTGATTTTTGCCACAGGCAGATCGGATTATCCTAACCAGGTAAACAATGTCCTTGGATTCCCCTTTATTTTCCGGGGGGCACTTGATGTAAGAGCCACGGAGATCAACGAAGAGATGAAACTGGCAGCGGTGAAGGCGCTGGCCGCACTGACCAAGGAGGATGTACCGGAAATTGTCAACACTGCATACAAGGCGACAAACATAGTCTTTGGCCGTGAATACATCATCCCCAAACCCCTCGATCCCAGGCTTATTACGGCCGTGGCTCCGGCCGTGGCAAAAGCAGCGATGGATAGTGGTGTGGCGCGCAAGAAGATTACTGACTGGGAAGTCTATAAGGAAGAACTGCGCCGTCGGCTTGGCCTGGATAACCGGCTGGTCAGGCGGATCATCAACAAAGCACAGCAGGATCCAAAACGTGTGGTATTTGCCGAAGCAGAGAGCTTTAAGGTCCTGAAGGCAGCCCAGACCGTTATCCACCAGGGAATCGCGAAGCCCATCCTGCTGGGAAGCAAACAGAAAGTAACCAGCCTTATCAAGGAGAACAACCTGGACCTGGAGGATGCCGTCATCATCGATCCCATCAGTGATGATCAGCAGGACACACGCAAGGAATTTGCCCGGCTGTTCTTTGAACAACGGCAGCGCAAAGGATTGACCTATGATGAAGCCCTGGAGTTGATGTTCCAGCGCAATTATTTTGGGTCCATGCTGGTGGAAACAGGTCAGGCGGATGCCTTCCTGAGTGGGTTTACCAGCAAGTACGCCGATACCATCAGGCCGGCGTTGCAGATCGCCGGGAGTACATACTGATCACGAAAAAGGGACCCCTGTTTTTTGCGGATACAACCGTTAATATCTCCCCCTCAGCAAGGACACTGGTGGATGTAACCCTACTGGCCGATCGTGAGGTCCGGAAATTCAACATCGAACCCAAGATCGCACTGTTATCCTATTCCAACTTCGGTGCCATCCGCACCGGGAGTCCCTCCCGCGTTCATGAGGCAGTGGAGATCCTGCACAGGGAACATCCCCACCTTAGTGTTGATGGTGAGATACAGGCCAATTTCGCCATTAATAAGGAACTGCGCATGAAGAAATTCCCCTTCTCCAAATTACAGGATAAGGATGTAAACACTTTCATTTTCCCGAACCTCAGTTCGGGCAATATTGCCTACAAATTAATGCAAGAACTGGCTGGGATGGAAGTGATCGGCCCTATCCTGCTGGGGATCGGCAAACCAATTCACATCCTGCACCTGGAAAGTTCAGTCCGTGAGATCGTGAATATGACAGCCATCTCTGTCATTGATGCACAGTATCAAAAAGCGGAAGAAAATAACTAACCCATCGGTATTTGGAGGTTTTTGTTATTTTTAGGCTTTTATATCTTAGCCGCTGAACATGTACGAGTTCATTACAGGGGATATCGTCGAGAAAACGCCCACCTACATCATCCTGGAAACTGGTAATGTCGGGTATTTTATCAATATATCCCTCTTTACCTACAGTCTTCTCCCTGATCAGAATCCCTGCCAGCTTTTCATCCATCAGATCGTGAGGGAGGATGCCCACATATTATTCGGATTTATAAATAAGGAGGAGCGGGAAGTGTTCCGCCAGCTTATCTCGGTATCCGGGGTGGGTGCCAATACGGCCCGGCTGATACTATCGTCCCTGAGCCCGGCAGAGGTCCAGGCGGCGATCAATGAAGGGAATGTGCCCGACCTGCAGAGGATCAAAGGGATCGGCGCCAAGTCTGCCCAACGCATCATCGTCGACCTGAAAGGAAAGATCAGCATGGCTGCAGAAATGGACCAATTATTCCCTTCAGAAAGCAATACTATCAAGGAAGAATCGTTATCTGCTTTAGTTAATCTTGGTTTTGCAAAAAAAACAGTGGAGAAAGTCCTTGAACAGGTCCTTAAGGGAAGCGATCAAATTACCGTTGAGGAGTTGATCAAAGAAGCCCTTAAAAAACTTTGAATTAGCTAACCACCATCAGCCTGACTTTTGAAGAGGGGTATAATATACATTGGTGTTCCTGTCCTTGTTTTTACCCTGTCAGCCGTCTTATTGCCTGCTGTCAGGGCTCAAACGGCACAGGATAGTGTAGACCTGAGATATCCCTTCAGGGAAGATCCTGACGGCAACATTACAGATCCGGGAAAAATCTCACCTTTGTTTCTCAGTAATCCTTCCAATGTTGAGTCAGATATTGTCTACGACCCGGTTACCAATACCTATGTTTTTTCTGAAAAGGTTGGTAGGTTCAATTATCGGCCTTCCCGCGTGATGTCCTTCGACGAGTACAGGACCTTTGACATGAACCAGGCCAAAAGACAGTACTGGAAACAGCGCAGGGCCGGTGACAACATGGAGACCCAGTCCTCCCTTATCCCCACCATCAATGTCGGGGGGGAAGCATTCGACAGGGTATTTGGCAACAATACCATCAATATAATACCCCAGGGTTATGCGGAACTGATATTTGGATTTAACATGTCGAAAATTGACAATCCCACGCTTACCGAAAGATTACGGAAGACCCCTTCCTTTACTTTCGAGGAGAAAATCCAGATGAATGTGACCGGGACCATCGGCGACAAGATGAAGCTCGGGGTCAATTACAACACGGAGGCCACCTTTGAGTTTGAGAACAAGACCAAGCTCGAATATACTGGAAAGGAAGACGAGATCATCAAGAAGATCGAAGCCGGGGATGTAACCCTTCCCCTGTCCGTCGGAAAACTTACGGTAACCTCCGTATTCTCCCAGCAGAAGGGCGAAACATCCGTAATCGATGTACAGGGAGGGGCACAGCTCAGTGAATATGAGATGAATGTCGATGAGTATGATGCCAACAGGCATTTTTTCCTTGCACATTATTTCAAGGATAACTATGACCGTTCACTGGCCAACCTGCCGGTGATCAATTCCGGCATAAATATTACCAAGATCGAGGTCTGGATCACCAACAAGACCAGCAATTTTGAAAATTCCCGGAACATACTTGGCCTGATGGACCTTGCCGAAGGCCAGGGAAACATTTATGGCACCGATTACTGGTCACAGACATCGGGACAAACCGGTACTTATCCCAGGAACGAACTGAACACCCAGTACCAGGAGATGACAACCACGTATTCAGGGATCCGGAACATCAATAATGTCACCCTGACACTTGCCCCATTGCTGCCGGGATTCAGGGGCGGACAGGATTATGAAAGAATCGAGAATGCCCGGAAATTATCCCCAAGGGAATATACCCTCAATGCAAAACTTGGCTATATCTCCCTGAATGCCGCCCTGAATGCCGATGAAGTACTTGCAGTAGCCTATGAATACACTTTAAACGGAAGAACCTATAAGGTCGGGGAATTATCCTCAGATGGTATATCTGCCCCGAGTACCTTGATTGTCAAACTGCTGAAAGGGACCAACCTAACCCCACAGCTTCCTACCTGGGAACTGATGATGAAAAATATCTATGCCATCGGAGCCTTCCAGGTAAATCCCAATGATTTTATACTGGAAATACTTTACAATGACGATCAAACGGGAACCACCGTTAATTATCTCCCGGAAGGAACGCTGAAAGACCAGATCCTGCTCAGGGTTTTGAATCTTGATAACCTAAATGACCAGCTTGATCCCTTGCCGGACGGTCAATTCGATTTCATCAGCGGCATCACCATAACGCCAAGCAATGGCAGGGTCATATTTCCCGTATTGGAGCCCTTCGGGGATTACCTCAGAAAAGCCATCAACGATGATGCTATCGCCGAAAAATATGTGTTCGATGAATTGTATGATTCCACCCGGACGATTGCCCGTCAGATTGCCGAGAAAAATAAGTTTATCCTTGCCGGATCCTACAAGTCATCAAGCAGTTCAGAGATCATGCTGAATGCCATGAACATCCCCCAGGGTTCCGTGGTGGTAACTGCCGGTGGAAGGCAGCTGACCGAGAATGTCGACTATACGGTGGATTACATGGTTGGAAGCGTGACCATTATCAACCAGGGACTCCTGGAATCGGGTACACCGATCAGGGTATCCCTGGAAAGCACTTCCCTGTTCGCCATCCAGACCAAAACCCTGCTGGGAAGCCACCTTGAATACCGTTTTTCCGATGATTTCCGCCTGGGAGGTACCATCATGAACCTGACCGAAAGGCCGTTGACACAGAAGGTAAGCATCGGTGATGAGCCCATCTCCAATACGATCTGGGGAATTGATGGATCCTACCGGACTGAATCCCAATTCCTGACCACACTGGTGGATGCCATTCCCCTTATCTCGACAAAAGAACCTTCCAATATTACCTTTACCGGTGAATTCGCACACCTTATCCCCGGTAACTCAAGGGCCATACAAAAAGAGGGGACAGCCTATATCGATGATTTTGAAGGCAGCCAGACTTCCATTGATATGAAGAACTTTGCGGCCTGGGTTTTTTCAAGTACACCGGCCGGAAGGTTCCCTGAAGGAATCAAGGTAAACGACAGGGCATATAATTATAACCGTGCCAAGTTTGCATTTTATGTGATCGACCCGCTGTTCCTGCGCAATAACAACTTAACCCCGCCACATATCAAGGCTGATCCCAATACCCAGTCAAGTCACTTTGTCGAGGAGGTTTTTGAAACGGATATCTTCCCGAACAAGGAAAATCCCAGTGGTGTTCCTACCAACATATCTGTCCTGAACTTATCCCTATATCCACAGGAGAGAGGATTGTATAACTATACAACCGATGTAGATGCCGATGGCAACCTGTTGAATCCGGAACAGAGATGGGGAGGTATCATGCGGGAGATCATGACCAATGATTTCGAGACCGCGAATGTGGAATTCATTGAGTTCTGGTTGATGGATCCCTTTGTGGAGAATCCCGACCATGCCGGCGGTGAATTGTTCTTTAACCTCGGAGAGATCTCAGAGGATATATTGCGTGATTCCCGTAAATCGTTCGAGAACGGTTTTCCGCCCAGCGAAGAGGTAACCCTGGTTGATACCACGGTATGGGGCCGTGTACCATTGGTCCAGTCCCTTGTCAACGCCTTCAACAATGATGTGGCTTCCAGGCAGTTCCAGGATGTGGGACTGGATGGACTGAACGATGTTGAAGAAAGGGATTTCTTCAGTGATTACCTTGACAGTCTGGGTGCTATTCACGGAACAAATTCACCTGCCTATCAGATTGCTGCCAATGATCCATCCCAGGATAATTACCATTATTTCCGGGGTACGGATTATGACCAGGCAGAAACAGGGATCCTCGACCGTTACCGGGATTATAACGGACACCAGGGAAACTCCCCAACCTCGGAACAATCAACAGAAGCATACCCGACCACCGGATCCACACTGCCCGATGTAGAGGATATAAACAGGGACAATACGCTGAATGAAAAAGAAAGCTATTATGAATACAGGGTTCGCCTGACGCCTGGCAGCCTGCAGGTGGGACAGAATTTCATTACCGACCGGGTAACCAAGAGCTCTGATTTCCCCAATGGTACTAAATCAACGGTCGATTGGTACCAGTTCCGCATACCTATCCATGCATGGGAAAGCAGGACCGGAGCCATCCGGGATTTTAATTCGATCCGTTTCATGCGTTTGTACCTTAACGGGTTTGAAGAAGAAGTTACACTCCGTTTCGCCAGGCTTGACCTGGTCAGGAGCGAATGGAGAAGGTACCAGTTCGAGATCACCGAGGGCGGAGAAGACCTGTCAACACCTGAGCCTTCGGAAGGCATCCTGGATGTTTCTGCGGTAAACATCGAGGAGAATGCCGGAAAGACGCCTGTCAATTATGTGTTACCCCCTGGCATTGACAGGGTGATCGATCCGACCAACCCCCAGCTCCGGCAGCTTAATGAGCAATCACTCCTGATGAAGGTACAGGGACTTGACGATGGAGATGCCAGGGCGGTTTTTAAAAACACTTTCCTGGACATACGTCAGTATGGTAAACTCCAGATGGAGGTGCATGCTGAAGCGCTGAAAGATGATATACTGAATGACGATGACCTTGTTGCCTTTATCAGGGTGGGTTCTGATAATACCAACAATTATTACGAATACGAGGTTCCCCTGAAGGTTACACCTCCGGGATTCTATAACAATGATGACGGCAACGACCGCCTGATCGTATGGCCTGCAGAGAACCGTTTCGAGATCGATCTGACGATCTTCCAGGATGTAAAACAGGCCAGGAATGACAAAATGAGAGTGATGGGGTCCTCCATTAATTATAATTCTGTATTCAGCATCATTGATGGAAAAGGGAACAAGGTAAGTGTAACGGGAAACCCCAACCTCAGCAACATACGTACCATCATGCTGGGGGTCAGAAATCCCAAGGCCGGTAACAATCCCGGTCAGGATGACGGTATGCCCAAATCCGGCGAGATCTGGCTGAATGAATTAAGGCTTACAGACTTCAATGATGAGGGTGGATGGGCTGCCAATGCCCGGATGACGGCCAAACTGGCTGATCTTGGCACAGTGACCATTGCAGGGAATACCAGCAAACATGGTTTTGGAAGTATTGAAAAGAAGGTCAACGAGAGGCAGCTGGAAGATATTTATGCTTATGACATCTCCTCGAACCTGGAGCTTGGGAAATTCTTCCCGGAGAAATCAGGGGTCACCATCCCTATGTTCATAGGATTCTCAGAATCAAGGATCAATCCGCAGTACAATCCGCTCGATCCTGATATCCCGCTGAAATCTGCACTGAAAAATGCTGAAACAAAGGAGGAACGGGATTCCATTAAAAGAATCGCCCAGGACTATACCAAACGGAGCAGTATAAATTTTACCAATGTGAGGAAGCAGAAAATGCAGGGGGAACCTCGATTCTATGACCTGGCAAACTGGAATACCAGTTATGCCTACAGTGCATCCGAACACCGTGATGTAAATACAGAATATGATATTCGAAACCGTCACAGGGGTGCGCTGAATTACACCTATAACACACGTCCTAAAAATGTTCAGCCCTTTGCCAAGGCCAATGTCTTCACCTCTCCACATCTCAGGTTACTGAAGGATATGAACTTCTACTTTTACCCCTCACGCCTGGGTTTTCGTACCGACATGAACCGGAATTATGCCGAGAGGAAAATCAGGAATCTTGCCAATCCCGGCATTAGAATTGACACCATTGTGACAAAAAATTTCATATGGAACCGTTATTATGACCTGCAATTCGATCTGACCCGTGCATTAAAATTTGACTTCAGCGCTACCAATACTTCGAGGATAGATGAACCCGAAGGGGTGCTCCGGAAGGGCCAGGGGGATTACCAGGAAAAAAAGGATTCACTCTGGAGGGAGATCTTTACACTTGGCAGGAACACCAGGTACAACCATAATTTCAATCTGGCATATACGATACCTATCAATAAAATACCATTGCTCAACTGGGTTACCTCTTCAGCCCGCTACAGTGCGACATTTGGCTGGGATGTAGGTCCCGTTACAGCAGATACCATAAACCTGGGCAATACCCTGAAAAATTCAAATAATATCCAGCTTAACGGTCAGTTGTCAATGACCAACCTGTATAATAAAATTCCCTATCTGAAAGAGGTCAATAATAAATTCAGGAATGGATTCAGGCAACCCAGTGGCGATGGAAGGACCAAGGAAGTAAGTTATACACAGGAAGGGATCACTCTGCGGGCAGGTCGAACGCGGTCCATCAACCACAAATTAAAAACGGAGAGCGTTACCGCTGTTTTTTATGCTGAGAATGGACAGGAGATCGAGGGGGAGCTGGTGGTCGCCAGTGAGAACCGGATCACCTTTACTACCGATACTTCCGCTGAGGATTACCGGAGGGTAAGGGTGGAAGTTACCGGCACCATTGAGAAGGGGGAAAGTCCATTGATTATCATTGCCGACTATACATCCAGGATCCTGATGGGGATCAGGAATATTGCCGTCACCTATAACCAGAGTAACGGTTCACTGCTTCCAGGATACATGCCTTCAACAAGCCTTTTGGGACTCCAATATTATAGCGGGATACTGGCACCGGGATGGCCTTATATCCTGGGCTGGCAGGATCCGCAATTCCCTGAAACAGCGGTGAGGAACGATTGGTTGTCAAAGGACCCCATGATCAATTCTCCCTATATCATGAATCATTCCAATACCTTTAATATAAGAAGCACGGTTGAGCCATTGCCGGGATTGCGAATCGATCTGACTGCCAACCGCAATTACACCAAAAATATTAATGAATTCTATATTGCCGATATATTTGGTCTCCTCGGAAAATTTTGCTTCGGTCACCTTTGAAAAATTCAAGGATGAGTACCGGCAGAAGATATCCGCCAGGCTGGCTGCCGAAAGGGCCAGGGGCGGAGATTATGTCATGAAACCCGACACGAGCAACCCCGCATTCTGGGATGGCTATGGAGAAAGTGCACAGTCAGTATTGATCCCGGCCTTCCTGGCAGCGTATGCAAAAAAAGATCCCAACCGGGTGAACCTCAATCCCATACTGGATATCATGGATATGCTGCCAAACTGGCGCCTGACCTTTGATGGCCTGACAAAGATTGAATTCCTGAAGAAGTATTTCCGCTCTATCAATATCAACCATTCCTACCGATCATCTTATACCATTGGAAGTTTTATATCCAATCCTTTTTATATGGCAACGGAGGCGGGTTATGTGGATACAGCTGCCAGGGATTTCAACGGGAATTTCCTGAATGAGGCGGATATCGCTTCCGTATCGATCAGCGAACAATTCAGTCCCCTGATCGCCCTGGATATGAACTGGGTAAACAGCCTCACCACCCGGGTTGAATTAAAAAAATCCAGGTCTCTTGCATTGAGCCTGGCAAACGGCCAGCTGACCGAAATTTCAAGCAACGAATATGTGATAGGTGCAGGGTACAGGTTTTCTGGTTTGCCCCTGATTTTCAACCTGCCGGGCGGGGGACAAACATCCATGACCAGTGACCTGAATGTCAGGGGAGATTTCTCTATCAGGGACAACCGGACCATCATCCGGAAAGTTGTCGAGGATGTTGACCAGATAACAGCCGGACAGCGAATCGTAAAAATAGCGCTCAATTTTGATTATGTGCTCAGTGACCGATTTAACATCCGGCTCTTTTTCGACAGGGTGGTTAATAAACCTTTCGTGTCCCTGTCATATCCGACCGCAAATACAAATGTCGGGTTTAGTATCAGGTTTACACTTGCCCAGTAAATTTTTGTTTATAAATTTATCATATCAAAACAAATCTGCTAAAACATCAATATCATGAATGTACCCGACAACTGCAAATACACTGATAAACATGAATGGATCCGTATTGAAGGTGATGAAGGATATATTGGAATTACGGATTATGCCCAGGGGGAACTAGGTGACATCGTCTATATCGAGATAGAAACCGAAGGGGAAAAACTCGCATTGGGCGATGCTTTCGGTACCATTGAAGCGGTTAAGACCGTTTCCGACCTGTTCATGCCTGTGTCGGGGGAAATACTGGAGTTTAACAGCCAGCTTGAAGATGAGGCAGAGCTTGTTAACAAGGATCCCTATGGAGAAGGCTGGATGATCCGGGTCAGTATCAACAATCCGGCTGAGCTGGATACACTCCTGAGCCCTGAACAATACAGGGAATTAATTTCAGCCTGATATAAATGCCCGGTTTCACCCCGGGTTTTTTCTTGCTTTTCCCCTGCCTGTCAGCCTACCAGGAGGTTGAGGTGAGGAGAGAAGAAGATATTTGCTGTACTCGTACCAGGAGGTAGAGGTAATGTTGTGTACAGGATAATTAAAAACGCCGCCTACAAATGATGTTTACTGGCAGCATTTTAAGCGGCGTTTTTTATTATCCTGTTTTGATTAGAGTTTCTTCATCACCTCAACCTCCTGGTAGGCTTCCACCACATCTCCTACCTTGATATCATTGAAACCCGCTATATTCAGTCCACATTCATAACCGGAAGCAACTTCCCTAACATCCTCCTTGAACCGCTTTAATGATCCCAGTTCACCCGTGTAGACCACGATGCCGTCACGAATGACACGGATTCTGGAATTCCGGTTGATCTTTCCTTCTTTTACCATACACCCGGCGACTGTGCCGACCCTGGTGATCTTAAATATTTCACGTATCTCAACAGTGGCGGTTATCTCTTCCCTGATATCGGGGGACAACATCCCTTCCATGGCAGCTTTTACTTCTTCGATCGCATCATAGATCACTGAATACAGGCGGATGTCAATTTCCTCTTTTTCGGCAAGTTTCCTGGCACTCAGGGAAGGTCTGACCTGGAATCCCAGTATAATGGCATTGGATGCAGCAGCCAGCATTATATCTGCTTCCTTGATCTGTCCAACTGCCTTGTGTATAACATTTAACTGGATCTCCTCGGTGGACAGCTTGATGAGCGAATCGCTCAGGGCTTCAATGGAACCATCTACATCCCCTTTGACAATGATGTTCAGTTCCTGGAAGTTGCCAATGGCTATCCGGCGCCCGATTTCATCGAGTGTTATATGCTTACGTGTACGTTGATCCTGTTCCCGCTGGAGCTGTTCCCGCTTATTCGCTATTTCCTTGGCCTCCTTGTCACTCTCCATCACATTGAAGCGGTCACCCGCCTGCGGTGCGCCGTTTAAACCAAGAATAAGGGCCGGTGTGGATGGACCTGCTATATCGATCTTCTTCCCACGCTCGTTATACATGGCTTTGACATGACCATAATAGGATCCGGCTAGCACTACATCCCCAACCTCGAGGGCTCCGTTTTCAACCAGTACGGTAGAGACAAACCCCCTGCCCTTATCCAGCTCAGATTCTATGACAGAACCACTGGCTGCCTTATGTGGATTGGCCTTCAACTCAAGCAGTTCTGCCTCGAGCAACACTTTTTCCAGCAGTTCATCGATATTGATCCCGTTCTTGGCTGATATTTCCTGGGACTGATATTTACCACCCCAGTCCTCAACAAGGTAATTCATATTGGCAAGCTCTTCCTTGATCTTTTCGGGATTGGCAGTTGGTTTATCAATCTTGTTGATGGCGAACACAATGGGCACTCCGGCAGCCTGGGCATGGTTGATGGCCTCAACTGTCTGGGGCATCACACCATCATCCGCGGCCACCACAATGATCACGATATCAGTGGCCTGGGCACCACGGGCCCTCATGGCTGTAAAGGCTTCATGTCCAGGGGTATCAAGAAAAGTAATCTGTCTTCCATCATCAAGACTGACGCTGTATGCTCCGATATGCTGTGTAATACCGCCTGCCTCACCAGCCACAACATTGGCACTCCGGATATAGTCCAACAATTTTGTCTTGCCGTGGTCCACATGACCCATGACCGTAACAATCGGGGGCCTTGATTCCAGTTCATCCGGATCATCCTCATCTTCTGCTATGGCTTCCTGTACCTCCACGCTGATAAATTCGATCTTATAATTGAACTCATCTGATACAACGGCAAGGGTTTCCGCATCCAGGCGCTGGTTGATGGAAACAAAAAGTCCCAGCTCCATACACTTGGCAATTACTTCTGTTGCAGGAACATCCATCAGCGAGGCCAGTTCCTGTACGGTAACAAACTCCGTAACCTTAATGATGTTGCTTTCTTCTTCCAGCTTGATTGCTTGTTCCTGCAATTTCTGGCTCGCGGCCTCCCTCTTTTCCCGCCTGTACTTTGCTCCCTTGGATTTACTCCGGTCTGTCAGCCTGGCCAGGGTTTCCTTAACCTGTTTCTGAACATCTTCCTCATTCACTTCGGGTTTGAGCGGCTTCTTGCGCTTTTTGACAGCGGGTTTCTTCAGGGTTTTGGATAGATCGGCGGTTTCCTTGTCCGCCTTTTCACCCAGATCCACCCTTTCTGTATCCTTCTTGATCCTTTTACGCTTTTTCTTCAGCGCAGCCTTATCGGCAGCTTTTTTCTCCCGGTCTTCCACCGGAAGTTCAATCTTGCCGACTACAGAGGGACCGGTGATCTTTTCGATCTCGGTTTTGATGAAATTTTCATCCTCCACTTCCTGCTTCTCTGCCATCTCCTCGATCTCATCCTCAGCAGGTTCAGCAACGCTGGCAGGTTTTCCAGCTTTTGCTGCTTTCTCTTCATGTTCATCCTTTGTGGTTTTACTTTCTGCAGTGGTGGTTTTCTTTATAGTGGTCTCCAGATCGATCTTACCAACCACCTTCAGATCAGCATCAGCTTCTTTTTCATCTTTTCCCTCAGCTGGCCTGGATTCTTTTTTTGCTGTCACACCTTTATCGGGCGCTTCCTCCCTGGATGGCTCTTCAGTGGTTTTTTCCGGGACTTCCGTCTTCTTTTTTCCACGACCGCTGACCGAATCCAGATCCACCTTTCCGACTATTTTGACTTCAAGTTCCTCCCCATCAGGCAAATCAATTTTGGCTGAGGCAGTAGGATCCTTGATGAACACTTCCTCTTCGACATCGACCTGTGAGGGTTTCTGCTGGTTGATATCATTGATAGAGATGGTCTCCTTCTTCTCCCTCAGGTTTTTAAGACTGAGCAAATCAGATTCTTTTTTCACGCTGATGTCAGCGCTGTATTCCTCGATCAGGATATCATAGACCTCCTCGGTGACCTTGGTATTGGGATTTGGATCAACCTCATATCCCTTCTTGTTCAGGAAATCCACGATGGTGGAAATCCCGACGTTAAATTCGCGTGCAATCTTACTTAATCTTGTCCCTTTACCTGCCATACGCTGTTTAATAATCTGCTAATATATAACTATTCAGATGAATTATTCAAATTCTGCCTTCAGAACTTGCATGACCTCCTGGATGGTTTCTTCCTCAAGATCAGTCCTTTTAACGAGATCTTCTATGCTCAGGTCCAGTACACTTTTGGCTGTATCGCATCCAATGGCCTTGAGTTCGTCTATGATCCATCCATCAATTTCATCGGCAAATTCCTCCAGGTTGACATCTTCTTCGTCTTCTTCTATACCTTCCCTGTAAACATCTATCTCGTAGCCAGTTAGCTGACTTGCCAGCCGGATATTCAGTCCCCCTTTCCCGATGGCCAGTGAAACTTCGTTCGGCTGCAGGTAAACCTCTGCTTCCTTTTCTTCTTCATTGATTTTGATGGTGCTGATTTTGGCCGGACTCAGGGAACGTTGTATGAATAACTGTATATTCGTAGTAAAGTTGATCACGTCTATATTTTCGTTTTTGAGTTCCCTGACAATTCCATGGATCCGGGATCCCTTCATACCCACACAGGCACCCACAGGGTCGATTCTCTCATCATATGATTCCACGGCTACCTTGGCCCTTTCACCGGGTACCCTGACGATTTTCTTAATGGTGATCAGTCCATCGAATATCTCGGGAACCTCCAGCTCGAAGAGTCGCTCCAGGAATATGGGTGAAGTCCGGGAAAGAATGATCAGCGGATTGTTGTTTTTCATTTCCACCTTGATCACCACTGCCCTGATGGTATCTCCCTTCCTGAAATAATCTGAGGGTATCTGTTCAGACTTGGGCAGGATCAGTTCATTTCCTTCATCATCAAGTACCAGTATCTCCCGCTTCCAGACCTGGTATACCTCTCCCGTTACGATTTCACCGATCCTTTCCTTGTATTTTCCGTACAGATTGTTCTTTTCAAGATCCAGTATCCTGGATGTCAGGTTCTGCCTCAGGGAAAGAATGGCCCTGCGTCCAAAATCACCCAGCTTTACCTCATCTGTAACTTCTTCACCGACCTCGTAATCCTCATCGATCTTCTTGGCTTCCGACAGGGTGATCTGCAGGTTGGGATCCTCCAGGTTATCGTCCTCCACTACCTCCCTGTTTCTCCAGATCTCAAAATCACCTTTATCAATATTGATGATGACGTCAAAATTTTCATCCGTTTCGAACCGCTTCACCAGTAATCCCCTGAAAACGTCCTCAAGTACCGTCATCATGGTAGCCCGGTCGATATTCTTCAGCTCCTTGAATTCTGAAAAAGTATCAATCAAATTAACCGTTTCCATCTTGCTATTTGTATTTATTAATTGTTATTCCTCAAAACTTAATGCTGGCCCTGGCTGATTTTATTTCGGCGAAAGGCAGTTTGGTCTGCATCTGATCCTTTTGCCCTCCCTTCTTGCTCATTATGATTTCCAGCACAATACCCTTTTCATCAAGGTCTTTCAGGACCCCTTCCAGCTTTTCACCATCCTTTCTTACCACAGTGATATTTTTGCCCACATTCTTCCGATACTGTTCAAATACCCTGAACGGTGCATCCAGTCCGGGTGATGACACCTCCAGTGCAAAGTCCTCCCTTTCCCTGTCCAGTTTTCCTTCCAGTTCCCTGCTTACCCGGACACAGTCATCAATGCTGATCCCTTCCGGAGTGTCTATATGAACAACGATCTTGTTGTTATTGTCAACGTTTACACCTACCAGGAAAATATCCTTCCCGGCTAAAATCCCATCGAGATGATGCTCAATCATGTGTTGATCCGCCATGCTATTTCAATAAAATAGGGGACTCCCGTCCCCTATTGCAAATGTCATATCCGGCCGCAAAAATATAAAAAATCGGTAACATAACAAAAAATAATGCCAGAAGCTGCCTTCAGCCGGATCAATACAATTTAAATGACTAAATTTCGTTTTCTTTTATTTGCCCGTGGGCCGAGTTAAAACCAACAAGAAAAAGATCATCAACGATCCGGTATACGGATTTATAAAGATCTCTTTTGAGGGCCTCTTTGATTTGATTGAACATTCTTATTTTCAGCGGCTTAGAAGAATCAAACAACTGGGACTGACATACTTTGTTTACCCGGGTGCCACCCATACCAGGTTCCAGCATGCCCTGGGTTCATTTCATTTGATGGGCATGGCCATACAGGTACTTCGCTCGAAAGGAGTGGAAATTACCACGGATGAGGAAGAAGCTGCCCTCTCTGCTATTTTATTGCATGATATAGGTCACGGTCCCTTTTCACATGCCCTGGAAGAAAGTATCGTTCCGGGTATCCATCACGAAGCATTATCCCTCCTGTTCATGCATGCCCTGAACAAGGAATTCAAGGGCCGTCTTGACACGGCCATTCAGATCTTTACCGGCCAGTATCCCAAACAGTTCCTGCATCAATTGATAACAGGCCAGCTGGATATGGACCGCCTGGATTATCTGAAGCGGGACAGTTTCTTTACGGGGGTCACAGAAGGAGTGATAGGGTCAGACCGCATTGTGAGAATGCTGAATGTGGTGAACGACCAGCTGGTCGTTGACCATAAGGGTATTTATTCCATCGAGAAGTTCCTGATCGCAAGGAGATTGATGTATTGGCAGGTATACCTGCACAAGGCTGTCCTTTCTTCTGAGATGCTGCTGCTGAAATTATTGCAGAGGGCCAGGAAACTGGCCGGCGAGGGAGTGGAGCTGTTCTGTACACCTTCCCTCAGACATTTCCTTTACCGGACGGTTTCCAGGAATGAATTTTTTGGAGGTGAAAAAGGGGGGAAAAATCCGGAACTCTCTGAAACCGTCATCGGGAACCTGGAAAAGTATGCGGGACTGGACGACAATGATATCATGGCCTCGGCCAAGGTATGGGCGGATCACCCTGACCATGTGTTGTCCACGCTCTGCAAAAAACTCAAGAACAGGGATCTGTCCCGTATCGAGATCAGGACGGAACCATTCCCTGATGAGTACATCAAAGCCATCAGGCAAAGTGTCAGGCAAAATTACGGATTGCAGGATGAGGATATCGGCTACCTTGTGCATGCTGACACCATCAGTAATTATGCCTATAGTTCGGAAGATGAGCAAATCCAGATCCTATACCATGACGGTACCCTGAGGGATATCACCACAGCCTCTGACATGCTGGATCTTGCGGTGCTGTCAAAAACCGTAAGAAAATATTTTTTGTATTATCCGAAAGATGTTTTGGTGTAGTGTTTAATTATTTACTTTTGTGACCAAATTTTGATTTACATGGAATATACCGCTGAACAGATCGCCGGATTCCTGAACGGGAAGATCGAGGGAAACCCGGCTGCCAGGGTTAACGATGTCTCAAAAATCGAGGAAGGGAAACCCGGTACCCTTGCCTTCCTGTCCAACCCGAAATATCAGAAATACATATATGATACCCAGGCCACCATCGTCCTTGTCAACGAGGACCTCATCCTGGATAAAGATGTAAATGCGACGCTGATCAGGGTGAAAGATGCCTATGAAGCTTTTGCCAGCCTGCTCGATCTATATGAACAATCCAAACCAAAAAAGACAGGGGTCAGTCCAAATGCAAGCATCTCAGGATCAGTAATTACCGGCGAAAACCTGTATGCCGGCGATTTTGTTTACATCGGTGATGATGCCAAAATCGGGGACAATGTGAGATTGTATCCACAGGTCTTTATCGGCGATAAGGTTACCATCGGTGATAATACAATCCTTTATCCGGGAGTCAGGGTCCTGGATGGTTGCCAGGTAGGAA
>Ga0111175_1071_pt1 | contig 19061 bp, 18 predicted proteins | sample DeeMarSWOR324_28_FD_80228 | JGI IMG/M metagenome (GOLD analysis project Ga0111175, IMG submission 80228) | Bacteroides sp. SM23_62
GAAATCATTCCCGACCACCCGGTTCCGCATGACCCCACGGATGTTTTTTGCCCCGCCCAGTCCGTTCTTGGTGTCCCAGGGTGGACTGTTAAACACGAACGGGAGCATATAGAACGGCATGGTGCCACCAAGCCTGGCCTGGTAACTGAGTCTGTAAGCGAAGTTCAGGTCACGGGGAATGATGGTAAAATACTGGCGGTGTGTAATGGCCAGGCGTGTATACCCATAATCCGTGTTACTCAGTCCCTTGGGCGCAAAAAGTAACATGGCCTCTGTCCAGATACCCTTCATGGGATTGGGTTCATTGTCCCTTGTATCATAAATTGCCCCGGCCTTTATCAGGGTATGCTGTCCTCCGCCGGCCTGGTCCCTGGCTATGATATTCCATTCATCGGTATAATATTCGTAAAGGGTGGTCACGTCCGGCATGCCCAGCTTTTCCTTATCGACAGGGGCCACCTTGTTGTTATAGAATTCCAGTCCCGCAAACCAGTTCAGCCTGTCCCTGATGATATCCCCTACAAAATCTGCACGGAGCCTCAACATCTTCCTTTCCAGACGGTAGAAACCGGTGGATAGATACCCGGCATCATCCTTGTTCATCAAAGGGTAATCGAAATATGTCTTATATCCATTGAACCCGTAGAAATCCAGTGTCTGTTCCGTAAGGTAACTGGCTTCGAAGGTGGTCCTGACATTTTTGATCAGCCGGTCCGTATCCCAGATCAGCTGGTTGATACCGCTGCCCTTGGTGGTCCGTGACCATTCCAGGTACAGGGAATGATCATAAAGGGGGTAACGGAGGCCGTCCCCGTAATGGTAGAGATTAAGCACAATCCCATATTTAAAGCCGACATCCTGGTCGTAGGCTACTACCGGGACACCTCCGAAATTGAAACCGGTCTTGATGGAATCCTTCCTGGCTTTTTCCTTTTTCTGGGCTGCTGCAGGCTGGCAGATAACCAATGTTATCAAGGAGAGTAAGAGGATTGCCCTTTTCATAAGATGTCCAGGTTTAGTTTGGTTGATCCAATATAAGCATTATTTTTAAATATAATTTTGAAGAAAATGTTGCCACATGCCAAAACCAGCCACATGAACTTTCGTACGCATTCAACCCTTTATTTTGCCACCGGTATTGCATTCATCGCCCTGGAAACCATTGGTGCTGTATGGGCCGGTATTGCTGTTAAATCATTGATCATACCCCTGCTGATCTGGTTATACCTGAGATTTGTCCGGGGTCATGGGAACTGTTTTCACAGCCTGATCATAACGGCATTGGTATTCTCCTGGCTGGGTGACATCGCCCTGCAGCTGACACAGTTCCAGGAGACTTTTTTCCTGGTTGGAGTGGGATGTTTTCTGTTCGCACAGCTGATATACATGGTGGCATTTTTTACCACTCCCGGGGAAAATGCCGTTTTCTTCAGAAAGATATACCTGGCTATCCCTGTAGTGCTATATGGATGCGGAATACTCTGGTTGCTATTTCCCGGACTCGGGGATATGAAACTATCCATTACAGTTTACACTGTAATTATTCACACCATGCTCCTGGCGGCCATCAACAGGGAAAAGAAAGTGAACAGGCAGAGCTTCCTGCTCGTGCTTGCAGGAGCCATCCTGTTTATTTTGTCTGATTCCTTGGTCGCTATCAATAAGTACGTACAGCCATTCGAACTGGCACGAATAGCGATCATGAGTTCCTATATTACTGCCCAGTACCTGATTGCCGTTGGTTGCACGAGACAATTCAACCTGACACTTAAATAAGCAGGGCCATATGAAATACCTGAAATACCCACTCTTTCTGATACTGGCAATGGTCATACTGTTTGCTGTGTTCCTGCTGTACGGGACCATATCAGATTACAGGCCGGGTGACAAAACCCTTATGTTTGAGCAACCGGATGCACCGGTACTCACAGACAGTATTTTCGACCTGATGATATGGAACATCGGATATTGCGGACTGGGCCACGAGATGGATTTCTTTTATGATGGAGGGGAACGAGTACGGTGTGAGAAAGAGATTGTAAAAGCCAACCTTCATTATGTCCTGGAATATACAGCCAGCCTGGACACATGTGATTTTTTCCTGTTCCAGGAGGTGGATGTAAAATCAAAGAGAAGCTACCGCGTCAACCAGTTTGATGTCCTGGTCAATGGTCTGGAAGGATGTCATGCTGCCTTTGGAAAAAATTACGATGTATTCCTTGTACCCATGCCAGTGACTTCACCTTACGGCAAGGTGCTGTCAGGGCTGGCCACGCTGGGCAGGATGGAACCATTGTCAAGTGTCCGCCATTCATTCCCGGGCAATTATGCCTGGCCCAAAGGTACTTTTATGCTTGACCGCTGCTTCCTCGTGAATCGTTACCCGCTTCAAGGAGGCAGGCAATTGCTGGTGATAAACACCCATAACTCAGCCTACGATGACGGTTCTCTCAGAAAGGGACAGATGGATTATCTGCATGGATTCCTGGTGGATGAATATCAGCAGGGGAACTATATCATTGTAGGGGGGGACTGGAACCAGACGCCTGCCGGTTTCAAACCTGGATTCCAGCATAATATCTTCGATACCATACAGTTGGCTTATATTGAGGAGGATTATCTGCCCGGGGACTGGACCTGGTTCTATGATCCTTCTGTCCCGACCAACAGACGGGTGGCCATACCCTATAATCCTGCCATCTCCCCAACCACTGTGATCGATTATTACCTTCTTTCCCCGAATATCATCCCGCTGGAAATCCGGGGAGTCGACCTTGGGTTTGTTCCTTCAGACCATCAACCGGTACTGGCAAAGGTAAAATTGAAGCAAATCTCAGGCATATGAGGACATTAAAATGGATTGCCCGGGGCATCGTTCTGCTGATCATCATCCTCTTGACAGGAGGTGTTTTACTGATCCGCTCCCTTTCCCGGCAGGCCATCCCGGATTATAATGCAAATGTACAGATGGCGGGACTTACCGGGAAGACGGAAGTATACAGGGATAAATTCGGTGTGCCGCATGTCTATGCCGAAAATGAAGATGACCTTTATAGGGTTACAGGTTACCTGCAGGCCCAGGACAGGTTCTGGCATATGGACCTGCTCCGACGGGTCACCCAGGGAAGATTATCGGAGATTTTCGGAGAGGATATGACAGGAGCTGACCAGCTGTTCCGTGCCCTCAGAATTGACGACAAGTCCAGGCTGGTTTACGGGCAGACAGATCCCGGATGTATTCAGCACCTGGAAGCATTTGCCATGGGCGTAAACGCATATATTGAAGATTACCGGGATAAGCTGCCCTTCGAATTCACGGTGCTGGGTTATTTCCCTGAGCCCTGGACAGCACTTCATTCACTCAACCTGATCTGCTATATGTCCTGGAACCTGTCCCTGGGATGGGACATTGAAACAACGCTGTATAAGATATTACGGGAAGTAGGGGAGGAAAAGGTATTTGAATTATTCCCGGACCAAAATATCCAGCAACCTGTTTTTCCTGATTTTATGTCCGGTCATTCCCTGGAACCCGGATCTGATCTGTTAAGGGAATCCTCAAAGATAAAGGATCTGGGACTGGAAGTATTTTCCGGGAGCAATAACTGGGTGGTCAGCGGGGAAAAGAATACAACCGGCAAACCCATAGTCTGTAATGATATGCACCTGGAACTGGATATGGCACCCGGGATCTGGTACCAGATGCATCAGCATGTACCCGGTAAATTGCACGTCAGCGGGGTGGTCCTGCCGGGAGCCCCTTTCATCGTATGCGGGCACAATGACAGCATTGCCTGGGGCATGACCAATGTGATGCTGGATGCTATCGATTTCTACCTGGAGACACTCAATCCCGCAGACTCAAACCAGTATCTGCTGGACGGGGAGTGGCGGGACCTGAAGATCATTGAGGAAGAGATCCTCATCAAGGGAGGGGATAAGGTAACCCTTGTCAACCGCTTCACACACAGGGGACCCATCATAAGTTCTTTCAAGGGAGTTGAGGACAGGGTCATTTCAATGAGGTGGATCGGTAATGAATTCAGCAATGAGATGCAGACTTGTTACCTGCTTAACAGGGCCTCAAACCTGGACGATTTCCGGGAAGCCGTAAGGACCTTTATCTCGATCGGCCAGCATATCGTCTATGGAGATGTTTCAGGAAATACCGGGCTATTCTGCTGTGCCGGCGTACCGCTCCGACCGGGTAACCGTGCCTTTATGATGCCTGGTGATACCAGCCTTTACGACTGGCAGGGATTGGTCCCCTTCGAACAGCTACCCCATCAGGTCAATCCCCCGGGAGGATTTCTGGTATCTGCTAACAACCGTACTGCGGGACCGGATTATCCCTTTCATATCAGTCACTGGTTTGACCTGCCAAACAGGTTTAACAGGATCATGGAACTTCTCGAAGGCAATCTGCCAGCCACACCTGAGCTCATGGAAAAAATCCAGGCAGACCAACAATCAAAATGGGCGGAGAAGGTCATGTCCCTGGTCTGGCCGTCACTGGATCAGGCTTCATTGGAAGGAACTGCAGCGGAAGTTTATGGTTCGTTCAGGGACTGGGACTATAAAATGGATATGGGGTCGATCCATCCCGCCGTTTTTGAAGCATTTTATCTCCAGATCTTGGACGCAATCTTCCGGGATGAACTTGGGGATCAGTTGATGGAGGAGTTTTTGGGGCAGGACATGCTGCCCCAGTATGTGATAGACAGGATTGCTGAGGGACAGAAAGTCAGCTGGTGTGATGATATTACTACCCCTGACAGGGTTGAAACGATAGATGACCTGATCCTTCCCGGCTGGAAGGCAGCCATCGGCTGGCTGACTGTTAATTATGGGAAAAACACAGACGATTGGATATGGGGCGATATGCATCAAATCTCCTTCAAACATGCCCTCGGGAGCGTGCCCGTCCTAAAGAGGGTCTTTAACCTGGAGCGGGGACCCTTCCCGGCAGGGGGATCATACCATACCGTTTGTCCTTTCGGTTTTCCGATGACCGGTGCATTCCGGGCAAATCATGGAGCCTCACAGAGGCATATATATACCACGGCCGACTGGGATCATTCACGGATCGTTATACCGACAGGTATCAGCGGGATTCCTGCCAGCGAGTTTTTCTGCAACCAGACAGCATTGTATATGAATAATGATTATATGAATGAGTCCTTCAGCAGGGAAAAAGTACTGGAAAATGCTGCATACAAAAGTGTCTTTACCGGGGAGGAGGTCACAGCAAGGGAAGATCGCCTGCATCCAGGAAATGATTAATAGCCGCCAGCAAATCAAATGCGTTAATGGGTTTTGATATATGCGCATCGCATCCTGCTTCAATGGCCCTTTCTTTCTCTTCGATAAGTGCATAGGCGGACTGGGCTATGATGGGAAGGTCCTCCCGTACCTGTTTGATCATGGTGGCTGCTTCAAAACCGGATATCCCGGGAATCTGTAAATCCAGCAATACAACATCAATGCTAGGATCGGTCTTGCATTTTTCCACGGCTTCAAGTCCGGAATTTACTGTTTCCACCTGCATGCAGGTATGATGGAGGATCTCCGACAAGAGAAACGCCGCAGTGGGATCGTCCTCTACGATCAGGGCCTTTTTGCCTTCCCATTTATATTTTTTAATGGATTCAATGATCATGCAAGCCGGCTCTTAGTAGTAAAGTAACCATGCCTTGGGATTGAATTGCTCCCGTATCCGGTTCATTTCCAGGACAGCTGCTTCCTTTGACAAATGGGAACTGAAAGATACTGCATACAGGTTGTCTTTCCTTCCAAAGAGCTCAGCATCATAACCTTTGGCCTTCAGGGTAACAACATAATTTTCAGCATTTGTCCTGCTTGAAAACATCCCGGCTACAATATAATATTTCTTGGTCTGGACTGCAGGCGGGGGTTCTGGCTCAGTTTCCGGCTCAGCTTCTGCTTCCTGGGCGGCATCTTCTCCGGTTTCACTCCCGGGAGCATCTGTTTCACCTGTGATTTCTCCCTGGTCCTGTTCCATTTCAATGGCTGTCTCCTCCTCGCTGCCGCTTGTTGTTTCCTGCAGGGCAGATTCGTCGGAGACAGGTTCTTCGGTAGTTTCAATCTCGGCTGATTTTCCTGCTAAAATACGGTTGACCTCATCCGGAAAGAAAAACCAGGCTGCGACAAGCAGGATTATGATCAGGGCTGCCGCTCCTCCAATCCAGGGCCAGATTCTCCTGGTACTTGTCTCCCTTCCTACATAATAGGGGATGCTTGTTTCGGCGGTGGACATTGAAGCCTGTTCGGATTCCTGTATTTCTTTTTGCTCATCATCCGCGGCAGCTGCCGCTGCAGCTTCCAGCCGGGCCCGGCTGGTCCCTACAACGGTTGCTTTCTGTTCCTCCTGTTTCTGAAGCTCCTCGATCATAAAGGGAGGCTCTTCAGCGTCAGGTATCAAAGGTGAATCTTCAGAGGCGTCCACCTCAATATCTGCAGTCTGATCCTCAAGGGTGAAGCTGCCATCATCTATTGCCGCTTCAGGAGCTTCTTCCGCGGTCATTTCATCAGGAACAGCTTCCTCTTCATGGACCTCCCCTTCAGGAGCCTTCCATTCCGCCTCTACTTCAGCAGGAGCTTCTTCCGGAGCTTCTTCCTCCGGAACTTCTTCCTCGGGAGCTTCTTCCTCGGGAGCTTCCTCCTCCGGAACTTCTTCCTCGGGAGCTTCTTCCTCGGGAGCTTCCTCCTCTGGCACTTCCGTGACAGGGGCTTCCTCATCAGCGACTTCTTCTGCAGCTGGTGAGGGCGTCTCCTCCATGGTGTCTTTCTCCGGCTGCTCCTGGGGTTCCTCAAGATCCTCATACTGGCTTAGGGTGGCAGCTGATACCACTTCAGCCCTGACAGTCGGGAATTTAGTCTCGGAAAACTCAATTTTACTGGTGTCATCCATTTTGAGGTAGCCGAGATTTTCGAGGTGATATATGTCTCCTTGTGTCAGTACTTTCTTTACCTGGTCAACAAACTCTTCGATCTTAACTTGTGCGTTTGACATGGAAATCCCTTCCTGCTGCTTTATATGTGATGTAAGCATACCATCGTTAAAGGCCAGCAGATCATTAAACACAAGTTCCCGGGGTTCTTGTTGTCTGATAATGAAGGCACCAAGGTCAGGAACTATCACCCTGTTGTTCGTCTCAAGCAATTCGATTAAGTATTTTTCCATGGTCTAGTTCTGATTACAATGGATCAATTTACTGAAATTAGGGGAGATATAAAACTAATCATAGAATTCAAGGATCATTTCCGACCTATCCAATTAGCTTAATTATTGATAATTATGGCATTTTAAAAGTCCATCAAGTTAAAAAAATACTTTGGATGGTCGGCAAATAATACTATCTTTAATGCACCTCAGACTCCTTTTAATGAAATATAATAAGGTATTGGGCATTGATATCGGGGGTTCGGGTGTTAAAGGAGCACCCGTGAATACAGATGACGGATTGATGCTCGAATCCAGATATCGCATACCTACGCCCTCACCTGCAACCCCTCAGAATGTAGCTCCGTTAATAGCCGAAATGGTCAAACATTTTAAGTGGGAAGGCCCGATTGGATGTGGATTTCCCGGTGTAGTACAAAATGGGGTTGCAAAGACTGCAGCCAATGTTGACGACTCCTGGATTAATACAGATGTCAATAAGTTATTCAAGAAGGCAACCGGTCTCCCGGTCACTGTTATCAATGATGCCGACGCAGCCGGACTGGCTGAAATGAAATTCGGGGCCGGCATGGATGCCAAGGGCGTTGTACTTCTGTGTACTGTCGGGACCGGTATAGGCACTGTTTTATTTGTCAACGGCAGGCTGGTGCCAAATACTGAGTTTGGCCATATCGAACTGATGGGAATGGATGCGGAGAAGTATGCTGCAGATGCTGCCAGAAAAGCTGAAGATCTGACCTGGGAAGACTGGGCACAGCGTTTTGACCAATACCTTGTCACCCTTGAAAAATTGGTCAATCCTGATCTTATCATTGTGGGAGGGGGTGCCAGCAAGAAGGGTGAACGTTTTCTTCCCCTTCTTACGGTCAAGGCCAGGGTAGTCCCAGCTGAATTACTGAACAATGCAGGCCTCGTAGGTGCAGCACTTGCTGCAAACTACACCCATAAGCAGGATGGCAAAGGCAAGAAAAAGAAGAAGGGCAAAAAGTCCAGGGAGGGTGCCTTTTAGACAATTCCAGAGAAACCCAGAAATGCCAGTGCAAGGAGGCCTGCGACCACAAAGGCAATAGGCACACCCTTCATGGCATCCGGAACATTGACCAGTTCAAGGTGTTCCCTGATCCCGGCAAATACGATCAGGGCAATACCGAAACCGATGGCGTTACCAACGGCGAATACCACACTCTCCATCAAACTGTAATCATTCTGAACGGCCAGGACAGCAACCCCCAACACTGCACAGTTGGTTGTGATCAGGGGCAGGAAAATACCCAGGGCCTGGTAGAGTGATGGACTGACCTTCTTCAACATGATCTCGACCATCTGAACAAGGGAAGCGATCACCAGGATGAATGTGATGGTGCGCATGAAAGTGATACCCAGGGGTACCAGTACGTAGACCTGGAGCAGGTAAGTGACGATGGTTGCAATGACCATGACAAAAGTCACGGCACCCGTCATGCCTACCGATGTATCAACCTTGTTGGATACCCCTATGAAAGGACAGATACCCAGGAACTTGATCAGTACGATATTATTGACAAATACGGCCGATATTATGATAATCACATAATCCATGGTCAAGCCTCTCTCTTATTTATCCTGTTGATTAACACGATCAGGTATCCCAGTGCAATGAATGCCCCCGGGGCCAGGACAAACAGGATCATCCCATCGCCATGTATAAATTTCAGTCCAAACAGGGATCCGCTTCCTAGAATTTCACGGACCGCACCCAGCATTACCAGTGCCATGGTAAATCCCAATCCCATTCCCAGTCCGTCTATGCCGGCAGTGATAAGGTTATTTTTCGAAGCAAATGCCTCAGCGCGTCCGAGCACCAGGCAGTTTACCACGATCAGGGGGATGAACAGTCCCAGGGCGGCAAAAAGATCTGGTACATAGGCCTGCATCACCAGTTCCACAATGGTTACGAAGGAAGCAATGATGACAATATATGAGGGGATCCTAACCTTGTCGGGGATGTACTTCTTGATGACGGAAACCACCATGTTTGACATCAATAATACAAAGGTGGTTGCCAATCCCATTCCCAATCCATTGAAAGCAGATGTGGTTACACCCAGCGTTGGACAGAGTCCGAGGAGCAATACGAATACTGCATTCTCCTTGAAAAAACCCCTGCTGAAATTGTTCCACTGGCTCATATCTTCTGTGTTAATGTTTTGCTATATATCAGTCATCACTGCCCTGTACTCATTCTGCATTGTGATGTTCGGTACTCCCGCTGATGCTGTCCAGGTCCAGCTCCTCCGTGATCATTAGCAGACCGTCATAGGCCCGCTGTACAGCATCACAGAAAGCGCGTGATGAGATGGTAGCCGCCGTAATGGCATCCACGTCCCCGTTGTCCTGTTTTACCCTGAGTGAAAAGTTCCTTGGATCCTTCCCTTTAAACTGCGTGGTCCACGACTCCCCTGTATGCTTATCCAAAGATTTTTCCTTTTCCATTTTATCCCCGAGTCCGGGTGTTTCCGCATGTTCCAGTACGGCAATATCGATCAGGGTACCATCCGGACGAAAACCTACCATGATCTTGATTAAACCGCTAAATCCCGCACGGGTGTAACTCTCAACAGCGATACCGGTCACCTGGTCCCCACTTCTGGCCCGGTAGAAATAGAGGGTATCTTTATCTGCTGCAAGCTTTTTTACTTCAGTTCCGGGATCGTTATCAAATACCGGTATTACCTCTCTGATGGCATTGGCCTTTTTAAGCCTTTTTGCCTCGGCGATGGGTCCCTTTGTTACTTCATATATCAGCGCCAATGCGGATGAAGCAAACAGGGTTACCAGGAACAGGGTAAGCACCATATTCTTAAATGTCGATTCCTTCTTAGCCATCTGTGACCTCCTCTCCGAACCTTCTGGGTTTTACATATTTATTGATCAATGGCGTAAATGCATTCATGATCAGAATGGCAAACTGCACCCCTTCCGGGTAGGCCCCGAAAACCCGGATCACCACAGTGATGATCCCGATCCCGATACCATAGATCCACATACCCTTCACATTCATGGGGGATGTGACATAATCCGTGGCCATGAAGATGGCTCCCAGCATGAGGCCGCCGCCCAGCAGGTGGAAAAGCGGGTTCGGGTTCAGGGTGGGATCGCTCAGCCACATGATGCCAGTAAAGACCGTCACTGTCAGCAATATGCTCACCGGAATATGCCATGTGATGATCTTACGGATCAGCAGGTAAATAAAACCGATGAGTAATGCTGCTGCAGCAATCTCACCTGCTGATCCCCCCATCCTTCCTATGAACATGTCCAGGTAGAAGGGAATATCCAGGAGGATCTCAGTCATTCTTTCCCCGTTTTTCATGCCCTCTTTCATGATACTGAGGGGGGTGGCTCCCGTGCTTGCATCCAGGTAGGCAAAATGGTTCTCCCCCGCTACCGGCCAGCTGGTTAGTTGTACGGGGAATGAAACAAACAGGAATACCCTCCCTACCAGGGCCGGATTGAAAGGATTGTTGCCAAGTCCCCCGAAAGACATCTTCCCGACTGATATGGCCACAAAGCTGCCCAGGATGACCAGCCAGACAGGCAGGTTGGTAGGCAGGCAGAAAGCCAGCAACATACCTGTTACCATTGCTGATCCGTCTGAAATGGCTGGCTTCTCCTTCATCAGGAATCGCTGGATCAGGAATTCGAAGATGACACAGGAGACCATGGCCGTTACAGTGATAATAACCGTTCCGATGCCGAAGAAGTATACAGAAGCAATAAATGCCGGAAGCAATGCAATGATCACACCATACATCAGTTTTGAGACTGTTTCACTGCTGTGTTCGTGCGGTGAGGGTGATATGGTTAACATTCCCATAAACTAATTTTTTCTCGCTCTTCTGATCTTGTTGATTTCAGCCTTACCGAGCCTGATGTAATCCAGCAGGGGCCTGTTGGCCGGACAAATGTAGCTGCATGAGCCGCATTCGATACAGTCCATGGTCTGTTCCTCCCCCATCCGTTCGAATAATTCCCTTTCACCCATGGCCATGAGCAGGTATGGTTCGAGTCCCATGGGACAAACAGTAATGCATTTGGAACAGCGAATGCAATGCTGTATTTCCCTTCTCCTGGATTCGGTGTCAGGCATGATGGTAATACCGCTGGTTCCTTTTATTACCGGTACTTCCAGGCTGTTCAGGGCCTTGCCCATCATGGGGCCTCCCGAGATGATCTTGCCGGTATTTTCAGGCAGACCGCCGGTCGCCTCGATCAAAGCTGAAATCGGGGTCCCGATCCGCACCATAAAATTCCCGGGCGCTGCAAGGTTTTTGCCAGTCACCGTGACCACCCGCTCAAACAGCGGTTTGTGCTTCTGTATGGCCTGGTATGCGGCGAACAGGGTCCCTACATTGAAAACCACGACACCAACATGGATAGGGAGTCCACCCGATGGTACCTCTCTGCCAATAAGGGCCTTGATCAACTGTTTTTCTCCTCCCTGCGGGTATTTCACCTTCAGTCCCTGGACCTCAATGCCAGGATAATACTCCGAAAGGGCTGACATATGGACAATGGCATCTGGTTTATTCTTCTCGATCCCGATGATGGCTTTTTCGACATCAAGGGCCTTCATCATGATCATGGCTCCCACCATTATCTGTTCTGCCTTCTCCAGCATCAGGACATGATCGGAAGTCAGGTATGGTTCACATTCCGCACCATTGACGATAAGGTATTCAGCGTTTTCCCCTCTGGGTAGCGTGAGTTTGACATGCGAAGGAAAGGCGGCACCACCCATCCCTACAATGCCTGATTCATTGATCTTCCGTACAATCTCATGCCGTTCAAGGGCTATTTCCCTCACGAGTTCAGCTGATGTGTCGATTTGCTCCATCCATTCATCGCCTTCCACCTTGATGGTAATCGCCTTTCGCTTATAACCCGACATATCGACCACTGGTTCCACCTTGAGGACTTTACCGGATACGGAAGCGTGGATGCTGGAGGAAATAAAACCTTCACCCTGTGCAATGAGCTGTCCAACCTTCACCGGGTCCCCTTTCTCTACAAGTATCCTTGGAGATGCTCCGATATGCTGGTTCAGGGGAATGCTTACCTGGTCAGGTATGGGAAGTTCCCTGATCTCACTTCCGGCCGTAAGCTTGTTTTCGGAAGGATGTATACCGCCAGGCCTGAATGTTTTAAACACGTTCTCTATCCGCTTTTGGATTCTTCACCGGTTTTATCAGAGGCAATGGGTACAACTCCTTTCTCCACCTGGTTGTCAGGTTTTGGTTCTGCATCTTTCTCTTTTCTGGGAGGAAAATTAATTTCCAGTATGGCATCTGTCGGACATTCAGGGACGCATTTCCTGCATAATTTACATTTCACGGGATCTATATAAGCCAGGAAATTTTCGATGGTGATGGCATCATGGGGGCAGACCTTTTCGCATTTCCCGCAACCGATACAAGCCACCGAGCAACTCTTTTTAGCGATGCCTCCCTTGTCCTGGTTGATGCAACTGACGAATATCTTCCTGTCTCTTTTGTTCTTTTTGCGCAGTTCTATAATGTCCTTGGGACAGGCATCCACACATGCACAGCACGCCGTACAATTATCATCGACGACCACCGGCAATCCTGTTTCAGGATCCATGTGGATGGCATCAAAATCGCATGCCCTGACACAGTCAGCATGTCCCAGGCATCCATACTGGCAACCCGTATCACCCGAATAAAGGCTGCTGGCGATGGCACAGGATGCAGCACCATCGTAGTTATTTACCTTCGCGCGGTGGGCAAATGACCCTGAGCAACGGACCACAGCCACCAGCGGATCCTTTTCGGTGGCCTCCTTGCCCAGGATGGTTGCCACTTCCCGCATGGTTTCGTTACCTCCCGGCGGACAATAAAGCTTGGACAGGTCATCTGCCTTGACACAGGCTTCGGCAAAGTTCCGGCAACCGGCAAACCCACATCCTCCGCAGTTGGCACCAGGCAGGGCTTCTTCCGTAAGATCTATCCTGGGGTCCTCGATGACCTTAAAGCGCTGGGCAATGGCAAACAGGATGATGGCAGCTGTAATTCCGGTTGCACTCAGTGAAATAATAGTATATAATACGATCGGACTCATGTATGAAAGGCTCAGGTTTTCTGAATGAAAAAAGAAAACCGCCGGTCCACTTTTCCCCTCATCAGTCTGATACCTAAATAATAAGGTACAAGTACTGCCAGGGAAGTGAGTCCCGCAACCAGTTCATTGCTGCCGGCGGCGGTCAAGGCCAGCAGCACCGATAGGACCATCAGCAAGGGCAGGACATAACCCAGGAATAGCGCCCTGAAACCAAGTGACCGGGCCAGTATAACCCTTACTTTTTCACCGACACGGAAGTTTGGATCAGGGACCGGAACATGGAGCAGTTTCTCTTCTTCACCACCTGCCAGATGACAGGCTCCTTTGGCATGACAGCTGGTACAGGCAGCATAACTGGTGATTTTCACCGTGACCCTGTCTTCGCTCATGGATGCTATCACTCCTTCATGTGTTATCCTTTTTTCTGGCATGGAAGAACCGGTGGTTTAAAATCGGTATAAAAATATAGATACTATCATATGTATAGATTGCTTTTTGTCAGTTTTTCTGGAGCCCAGACAATTTATATTTATTATAAATTAACCTAGCTTATCACACCCCAGTTGAAGGTACCCTTTGACCCTTTTTTCAGTTGTTCGTCCAGGATTGCATTTTTAGGATGATCGAGCAAGGGGTCTTCTTCCAGGATTTCAATAACTGTCTTTCTGGCATAATGCAGGATCTGGGAGTCCTTGCCCAGGTGGGCAATTTTCAACTCAAAGGGAACGCCGCTTTGCTGGGTACCTTCCAGGTCACCTGGTCCACGGAGCTTCAGGTCGGCCTCTGCAATTTCAAAGCCATCGGTGGTACTTACCATGGTACTGATCCGTTGCCGGGCGTCATCGTTCAGTCTATTGGAGGTCATCAGGATGCAGTAGGACTGGTCGGCACCCCGGCCGACACGGCCCCGCAGCTGATGCAGTTGTGAGAGGCCAAACCTTTCTGCACTTTCGATGACCATAACGGAAGCATTGGGAATATCGACACCGACCTCTATCACTGTTGTAGCCACCATGATCTGGGTCTTCCTCTCAAGAAAACGTTTCATCTCGATCTCTTTTTCTTCGGCCTTCAGCCTCCCATGTACTATACTGACCGAATAATCAGGGGATGGGAATGCCTGTTTGATGCTGAAATACCCGTCCTCCAGGTCCTTGTAATCCATCTTTTCTGATTCCCGGATAAGTGGGTAAACAATATATATCTGCCTTCCTTCAGCGATCTGTTTCCTCATGAATCCATGTACTCGCAATCTTTTTGAATCAGTGTAATGCACTGTTTTGACCGGTTTTCTTCCCGGCGGGAGTTCATCAATGACCGATACATCCAGGTCTCCATATAGGGTCATGGCCAGGGTCCTGGGGATAGGGGTGGCGGTCATGACCAGCACATGCGGTGGCTGGATATTCTTTTTCCACAACCTGGCCCTTTGTGCAACTCCGAACCGGTGCTGTTCATCAATGATTACCAATCCCAGGTTCTGAAACTGCACCGTTTCCTCGAGCAGGGCATGGGTACCGGTCAGGATCTGCAGACTGCCATCGAGCAGTGATTTATGGATCTGCTCGCGTTCGGCTTTTTTCGTGGATCCTGTTAAAAGGCTGTATTTAACGGGCATGTCACCAAGCATTTTCTGCAGGGTAGCAAAATGCTGGGTTGCGAGGATCTCAGTCGGTGCCATGAGGCAGGCCTGGTAACTGTTATCCAGTGCAATGAGCATACTCATCAGGGCCACCAGCGTCTTCCCGCTGCCAACATCTCCCTGCAGCAAACGGTTCAGTTGCCGGCCGGAACCGACATCTTTCCTGATTTCCCTGATAACGCGCTTTTGTGCAGCTGTCAGTTCAAATGGAAGCCGGTCCCTGTAAAAGGAATTCAGGTAATCACCCACTTTTGAGAATACCAGTCCCTGGAAATATTTTTCCCGGTTCACCTTCTGTTTCAGGATATTCAGCTGGATGAAAAACAATTCCTCAAATTTCAATCTCAGCCTGGCCCGTTCAAGTTCTTTTAAATCCGAGGGAAAATGAACCGCAAACAAGGCCTTGGACAGAGATGGAAAGTTCAGTTTTTCAACAAGATAGCCGGGCAGTGTCTCCTTTACGGCAGGTTTCTGAGTTTGATACAGCGTGGTGATCAGCTTTTGTATGGTCCTGGATGTCAGATAGTTTTTCTTTAGTTTCTCCGTTGTGCTGTACATGGCCTGGAGTCCGGAAGAAAGCTGTTTCTCATATTTTTCGGCCTCTTCCAGTTCGGGGTGGACCAGGTTGAGCTGTCGCCCGTGCAGGTTGGGTTTGCCAAAGGCCACATATTCCCTGTCCTTCTTGAGGGTTTCCCTGATCCAGGATACACCCTGGAACCAGACCAGCTCAATCGTTCCCGTATCATCACTGAATTTGGCCACCAGCCGTTTTTTATACCTGGGTCCGGTTACCTCCAGGGAAATGATCCGTCCCCTGATCTGGATGTAGGGCAGCTGGGAATTGATTTCAGAGATCTTGTAGAACCGGGAACGGTCTATATAGCGGTAAGGAAAATGATAAAGCAGGTCTTCAAACGTATGGATATTCAATTCACGGTTAAGCAGATCTGCACGTTTGGGTCCCACACCCGTCAGGAATTTGATATCTGTCTGCAGAGGATCGGCCATATCGAAGGCTGAAATAAATAATAAATATCGGAATTCTAACTTATATATTTGCGGTAGATTTATGTTGTATTTGAATTACAGGTTTAGGGCCCGCCACAGAAACGGCAGAGGGATACATCCTCCGTTTGCCTACGAGATGGTTAGCGGGGTAATTTACGGGAAAGGACCCGATGATCCCGGATTGGCAATCATTGAAAAATACAGGCGGGACCTGCTCAAGATCACGCAGACCATACCTGTGGAAGATCATGGCGCAGGTTCCAGGAGGGGAGGGGACCGCGAAAGGCGGATCTGTGACCTGGTAAGGTATACGGCTGTTTCATCCAAGCGCGGACGCTTGCTTGCCAGGCTGGTAGATCACCTCAAGCCAGCCACCATGATAGAACTGGGGACAGGCCCCGGCATAGGCAGTTTGTACCTGGCACTGGCAAATCCGGGGGGCAGGGTCCATACCTGCGAGCGATCCCCCGCCATTGCCCGACTGGCCAGCGAAGGATTTGAAACACTTGGTGTCGGAAATATCGAGGTCCATACCGGACTGTTTAGGGATGTGCTGCCCGGGCTCCTGAATCAAACAGACCCCGGTTTATTCGTCTTTATTGATGGTGATCACAGGGAAGAGAGCCTGGTCTCCTATGTTGCTCAGATCCTGGTTGCAAAAAAACAGGACCTGGTGATTGTAATGGATGACATCCACTGGTCAAGGGGTATGTACCGGGCCTGGAAGAGAATTATCAAGCGGTCTGAAATCGGTCTGAGCATAGAATTATTCAATGCAGGTATAGTTTTTGTAAGAGAGAAGATCCAAAAGGATCACTTTGTGGTCATTTTTTAAAATTATTGTTCAGCTGTTTCGTTTATATCCTTAAATTCGTACATATTTTAAAAAGCGCATGGAGAAAATTATCGAATTATCGAACATTGTTAAGAATTATAAGGTAGGAACCATTATAGTAAGGGCCCTTAGGTCTGTCAGTCTTGATATAGACAAAAATGAATATGTTGCCATTATGGGGCCGTCAGGTTCGGGAAAATCCACCCTTATGAACCTGATAGGTTGCCTTGATACGCCTACTTCCGGGAAGTATGTGCTGAATAATAATGATGTCAGCAAGCTTGATGATAACCAGCTTGCGGATATAAGGAACAATGAAATAGGATTTGTTTTTCAGACTTTCAACCTGCTGCCACGCTATACTGCCCTTGAGAATGTAACGTTGCCACTGATATATGCAGGTTTTTCAAAGACAGAAAGGTTGGAGCGTGCGAAGGAAGTGCTTGAAAGCGTGAGCCTTACGGATCGTATTGCACACAAACCAAATGAATTGTCGGGTGGACAGAGACAGCGTGTGGCCGTAGCCAGGGCACTGGTCAACCATCCTTCCATCATCCTGGCGGATGAACCGACAGGAAACCTTGATTCCAAAACTTCCATAGATATCATGAACCTCTTCGATGAGATCCATGAGTTGGGTAACACCATCATTGTAGTCACACACGAAGAATATATAGCAAAAAGGGCCAGACGTGTGGTAAGGTTAATGGACGGTGAGGTGGAATCGGATGTTGACAATGAGGTCCCCGTTGAATCCGAAGGAAAAAACTAGACCCTAAAGCAAATGAAAATCTATACCAAAGCGGGTGACAGGGGAACCTCCACCCTGCTGGGCGGAAATATTGTTCCCAAGGATCATCCCAGGCTGGAAGCTTACGGTACACTTGATGAATTGAATTCATGGATTGGCCTGATAAGGGATCAGCTGGACAATGGGGATATACGGAAGACCCTTATGAGGATACAGGACAGGATCATGGTGGGTTCTACCATACTGGCCAGTGAAAAAAAGGATGCCTCTGTGACCATACCCCAGCTTCATGAGAAAGATATAACCTTCCTGGAAAGGGAGATAGACCGTATGGAGCAGGAACTTAAGCCCTTGCAGTCATTTATCCTTCCCGGCGGCCATACAACCGTGAGCTACTGTCATCTTGCAAGAACCACCTGCCGCAGGGCCGAGAGATATAGCGTAAAATTTATCAAGAACTCGGCACAGACAGAAATCCTGGTGAAATACCTGAACCGTCTGTCAGATTATTTATTCGTCCTGGCTAGGAAAATTGCCATGGATCTAAAAATTGAAGAAATTATCTGGCAACCTGATTTCTGATATTCATTTTTTTTTATATTTGCACGAATTTTAGGATTACCTGATAATTATTATTACCAAAGCACTTGCGATATGTACTGGACATTAGAGTTAGCTTCAAAATTGGAGGATGCTCCCTGGCCAGCAACGAAAGATGAATTAATAGATTTCGGCATTCGTTCCGGTGCCCCACTCGAGGTCATTGAGAATCTGCAGGAAATTGAGGATGAAGGAGAAATCTACGAGAGCATTGAGGACATCTGGCCTGACTATCCAAGTAAGGATGATTTCTTTTTTAACGAAGACGAATATTAGGAAGAAAGGCTGTCAGAAGGGCAGCCTTTCTTATTGATACCCCCTCAACTTTATCCCAGATTAATATTGAATAAAAGCGTACTGCATTTTGCGGCATTAACCGCAGAATGCAGGCACTTTTTTAATCAATATCAGTAAAACCAGAAGAAAGCTTTAATAGCATGCGGATGGAATTATAAATTGGATGAAGAATGCAAAAATTCGTTACTTTTATATGAACCGGGATATTCATTCAATGTTCTGTTCCGGTACTGAAAAACGACAGCCAAACATAACGGCTTTAGCTTCAACAAAAAATCAAGAAAATGGAAATAAACAGAAGAGAATTTATTGAGAAAGGTACGAAGTTGACTTTTGGCATCTCCGCTTTTGGATTCATCTCAAACAGCTCTTTTGCAGATCATGAACCGGGAAACAGGCTTGGCATCGCATTGGTCGGTACCGGGATCAGAGGTTCAACAACATGGGGGAAAGACCTGTTGATCCAATATGCGGATCAACTGGATATGGTGCCCTTGTGTGATATCAATCCCAAAAGGGTTGATTTCGCACAACGATACATAGGCACCGATGCTCCTGTATACCAGGCCAAGGATTTCAACCGCATGATAAAGGAAACCAATCCTGA
>Ga0111175_1072_pt1 | contig 19035 bp, 15 predicted proteins | sample DeeMarSWOR324_28_FD_80228 | JGI IMG/M metagenome (GOLD analysis project Ga0111175, IMG submission 80228) | Bacteroides sp. SM23_62
CTTATTCCACCGGTGGAACCTATATTAACTTCCTGACAGAGGACGAAGGTCCAGAGCGAATCGAGGCAGCATTGGGCGAAGGAATCCAGCGGCTTGCAGAGGTGAAGGCGAAATGGGATCCTGAGAACGTATTCCGCACGAACAGGAATATTAAACCGATTTTTGAAACAGTCCGTAAATACCAGTAATATTATCTAACGCTTGCGTTTGAAGCTGCAGAAAATGAAATGCTGAGTTGAACCGGAGGGTGTATTGTGTTCGATAAGCATCAGGAATTATCAGGCCGCCATCTCTCCAACTAATTCATAACCAGCTGATTCCCAGGCCCGAAGTCCACCGGCAAACCTGAAAATCTTTTCATACCCGAATGCTTCTAATTGCTGATACAACAAAATACTTCTGTTACATGCCTCATCAGTACAGTAAACGATAATAACGTCATCCAGTCCAAGGCACTTCTGAATATCTTCATCTCTGCAAATATTGATGGATCCAGGGATATGTAAAGCCCGGAATCTTTCTTCATCCAATGCATTTACAAGTTTAAACCTATCCTTCAGATCAAATTTTCTCTTCAGTTCTTCACAACTAATATGATTCATTGCTTTGGTGTTTTTATTCTCGAAACATGAAAATGATTCTGAAACCATCAACATCGATTTTCAGTTGAATCATTTGAGAGGAAATTAATTGGATCCTGATCAGATCAATTTTTGAGGTGGGGGACCGGGTGGCGGTTCGTTAAAGTTCATATTATGAAATTCGGTTATCTGTTCTCTCATCCAGACATCAAAGCTGTTATCTGATTGAGCAAGGACCTGCATAAATTCATCTGCACCTGGTCCCTCATGCAGTACAACTGCCATTGGGCCTCCAGGTGTTTCAGCATACCAAACATCATGACGGGAGAGTCCGTAACGTTGGTTTAATTCATTGAAATCCTCCTTTTTTGATCCGGATTTCATGTCATTGATAAATTTTTTCCAGGCTTCTAATTTGCCATCGACGATAGGAGCAATTACGAGTCCCATGATTTCATCATTTTAAATTCATATTAATACGTTCAGCGAAAATTACGAAAATTAGATCTGATTATCCGAATATTTCCAGGTCAAATAATAATAAAATAGGACAGCTCCGTAAATGTCTGTAAGTGAACTGTATAAATAAATTGATCTAAATAGAATTTCAATTAAAAATAGTAGTGAATTAAGCGGTGCGCAAAAGCACCACATCAAACCGTCGGAAGTCCCCTGCATATGCCCTGATGCTGGCTGGCCCTGTTTTATGTGAAACCGACAATCATGTGCTGTAATGGTCAGTCATTTGCATTTTACCGGATAAATCCTTGCTACGTGCCCGCCGCCACCTGCAAGCGGTATATTCAGCGTGGTCCCATTATTGACAGTAACTTGATAATACCTCACCTCTGTGGGTTCATTGTTCGCATTGGGTCCGTCTTCATAGATCTCGGCGTGGTATTCACCTTCATCAAGAAACCTGAGCGTGATGGCCAGATCCCTTTCGGTCCAATCCGTAATGGTACCTATGAACCATTGCTGCTTATGCCTCCTGGCAATGGTAATATAATCACCTACCCTGGCATGTAATACCCTTGATTCATCCCATTGAACCGGTATGTGCCTGAAAAGATCTGATCCTGCCTTATCCCTGTAATTATCAGGATAATCACCCAGGACCTGAAACCCGGTTTCAAAAATGATCAGTGTGGCCAGCTGATGGCACCTGGTTCCCAGGGTGTTGAATTCATCCCAGACAATTTCGAAATCCGCTGCAGTTTTATTCGTGAATCCTGCCACAATATAATCCATGGGACCCGCCAGCATCCGTGTAAACGGCAGGATACAATTATGTTCCGGGGTGGGTTTGCGGTCCCACTTCGAATATTCCAGTCCCAGTACAGCCTCATGCGCCAGCAGGTTGGGATATGTTCTGCTCAGTCCGGTCGGTTTATAAATGCCGTGAAACTCAACATGCAACTGATGTTCGGCGGCTTTTTTCGTGATTGCATTCACCAGGTTCACAGTTTCCTGATCATCGCTGTCGAAAAAGTCAACATTGAATCCTTTGATTCCCCACTGATTGAACAGTGGCAGAACCTCGTCGATCTGCTTTTTCATAAGGTGGCTCAGTGTCCAGAGGAAGATGTCCACATTTCTCTCTTTTGCATACTCAACGAGCAGGGGTATATCAATTTCCGGAACAGGTCGGGTCAGATCCAATGTGGTATCTGACCAGTCTGCCCCATACCACCCTGCATCTATGGACATATACGCCAAGCCATAATCAGCACAGAAATCGATGAAATGCTTCATCGTCCGGGTATCCATGGCACCTTCCCACCCGGTACTTTTTACTGTCTGATCGTTGTTCCAGTCATCTATTGCCAGTCCGGGTTTCACCCATGAAAAATCAAATGTACAGGGCTGGTTAAGGTTCAGGACAAAGTTGGATTCCACAAACCGGCCCGGATCATCGGCAATCATAATAGCCCGCCATGGTGTATGCATGGGTGTTGATCCTTTCACACATACATCCGGATTATCCTTTCGGGGTGACAGGGAGGCCATCAGTTCCAGACTGTTCTGCCCTGCCGATTTCAGATACATGCCGGCGTAATTGGCAAGTGCCGCTTCCGTGATGACCATCCAGGCATCCCCGGATGCCCTGGCCAGGAATGGTACACCCAGGATTGAACCGGATCCGATGGCAGAAAGCAGATCAGTGGTATATTCTTTTTCATAGGACGTCCGGTAACTGTCCAGGTGGATTCCCCAGTATTTACAATCAACGTTAAAATGAAAGGATGTTAACTCACGCGTAATCTCAAAATCATTCAATCCATCCTGTTCCGGAAAATAATACCGGAATCCAACACCATCATTGTACAGACGGAAAATAACAGACAGATGGATCCCATTCTTATCCCTGAGCTGCAGGGATGTTTCATTGGCATGATTCCGTATCTCAGATGATTTTCCAAAAGGCATAATGTAAGTTTCATCGATTGTTGTCTCCTCGGTATCCAGCAGGGTTGAACTTACTCCTATGATTTGTTTTCCTTTCAGTTCAATACCAAGATCAGCATTTTTCAGGATGGGGTGACCGTTAAAAACGATATCATATGACGGCAAACCTGCCGGATGATCCGAATTGGTATGGAAAACCACCCCGATGCTGCCATCCGGTGATTTTAATACAAGCTGATCAGGTTGCCTGCATGAGGATAAAAATTCCGTAAAAGTAATCACTACAGCAAGTAAATAAAATGCACTGGAAAATGGGGTGAGCCTGGTTGCCACTGTCATAAAGTTTGGAGATCTATATACATGCAAGTTAAGACCTTATTGTATATGAGTCAAAAACAGGTACCAGCCATCCCGGACGGAATGCCCTTAAAATTATTAATAAAAAAACTTGAAAAACTCATTTAGTTTTTTAATTTTTGTCATTCACTTAATCAGATTGAAATGCAACTACGTGACCGGATCGTTTCTGTGGCTTTTGAGCTGTTCATGAAATACGGGGTCCGCAGTGTCACCATGGACCAGATTTCCCGGCATCTGGGCATATCAAAGAGAACCCTTTATGAAATTTTCAGGGATAAGAACCAGCTGCTCAGAGATGGTCTCGATTATTATGCCAATATCAAAAGAAAGGACGCAAAGGACCTGATCAGGCAATCGGATAATGTCATTGAGACCATATATAAACTTGCCAGGAAGGGTGAGGAAATGAAACAGCAGATAAATCCGCTGTTCTTTGAAGACATCAGGAAATATCACCCGGATGTGCATGCTTTGATCACTACGGATGGCAGGTACAGGGATTACTCGCTCACCTACGACCTGTTAAGCAAAGGGATCAATGATGGCATTTTTAAAAAGGGCCTCGATATCGGACTGGTCAATAATTTTTTCCACGAGGTCATGAACATTGTCATGAACGAAGAGATATTCCCCAAGGACAGGTATACACATGAGGATATCTTCAGGAATATCATCATGCCCTATCTGACGGGTATTTCCACAGAGAAGGGACAGGAGCAGATCCACAAATATTTCGAGCAGGAAATTAAATGATAGAATCCCTACAATTTTGATAATAAATATGATGAGAAAAAAGTCATTAATCGTGCTACTGCTTATTATGGAAGCAGGATTTATCCTTAACTCTGCGCAGGAGGAATTGAGCCTGAGCCTTGTGGAGGCACAACAATACGCCCTTGAATTCAATAAGGTGGTCAGGAATGCGGAACTGGCCGTGGAAGCTGCGCGGGAAGTGGTCAGGGAATCAGTGGCAATGGGACTTCCCCAGGTGGAAGCCAATGTCGATTACTCCAATTTTCTGGGTGCGGAAATAGAGATCAAATTCGGCGAAGATGCCCCTGTCACCCGTATACCTTTCAAACCCACCAGTAATCTCGCATTGACTGTCGGACAGCTGGTATTCAGCGGCAGCTATATTGTCGGACTTCAGACAGCCAGGTTATACAGGGAGCTGGCGGAATCCGGTTATGAAAAAACCGCTATAGATATCAGGGAACAGGTGGCCGGTGCCTATTATACCGTGCTGGTGGCCGAGGAGTCCTATGAGATCATCATGAAAAACCTGGAGAACATTAAAGATGTCTATGAAAAAACCAGCGCCCTGTATTCGGTCGGCATGGCCGAGGTTACCGATGTGGACCAGATGGCTGTACAGGTCACTTCGCTGGAGAATGCTGCCAGATCTGCCGAAAGACAGATAGAGCTGTCCTACAACCTGCTCCGGCTTCAGCTGGGTGTGGATGTGGAATCAAGACTCAGGCTCACCGACAACCTGGATGGCATTTTACTCCAGATTGACTTTGAAGCCACACTGACCGAGCAGTTTGACCTGAAGGATAACATTGATTACCAGATGATGAATACCAGGCAACTGATGTCGAAAAAACAGGTTGACCTGGAAAAAATGAATTACCTGCCGACCATCTCGGGATTTTACAACCGGACCCAGAAGATCCTCAGACCTGATTTTGACATGACACCGCCGAACCTGGTAGGCCTCCAGATGAACGTGCCGATCTTTTCAAGCGGTTCCAGAAAAGCCAGGCTGGACCAGGCCAGGATCAATTACGAAACCATCCAGAATGAAATGGCATTGCTCACCGACCAGCTGCTGATCCAGGAAAAACAGTACCGGTATAACCTCAGCACAGGATTGGAACTGTATAAAAGCCAGAGAGAGAATGTGGAAGTATCCCAGAGGGTGTATAACAGCATCAATCTTAAATATCAGCAGGGACTCGTTTCGAGCCTGGATCTTACGACGGCCAACAACAATTACCTCCAGGCTGAATCCAGCTACATAAATGCCCTGATTCAACTGCTCAATGCACAGCTCGAACTGGACAAATTGCTAAACAACCTGTAATTAAAAATCAATATCCAAATAACCGTTAAAATGAAATTAAATCTTTATTATTCAATCATATTGTCGGCTATGCTGGCAGGGTGTTCAGCCGGTAACACCGGAAACGGCAATGAAGACAGCAGTGGTGCAGACAACGGAGAACAATCTTCGCCAGCAGGCGAACAGATGGTGGAAATCCTTGAACTTGAGCAACAGATGATCTCCCGGACCATTGAATATACCTCAAGCCTGATTCCTTTCGAGGAGAACCACCTGGTCCCATCATCTCCCGGAAGGATCGAGAAGATATATGTTGAAATCGGGGATCGTGTTAAAAAGGATGATCTCCTGGTGCAGATGGACAGGACGCAACTGCACCAGGCCACGATCCAGCTGAAAAATGTCGAGAACGACTTCCGGAGACTGGATACGCTCAACAAGGTGGGCAGTATATCCAAACAGCAGTATGACCAGATGAAGGCGCAGTATGACATCGCCGTTTCAAACGTGGAATTCCTCCAGGAAAATACGGTACTGCGGGCTCCCTTTGCAGGTGTGATCTCGGGAAAATATTATGAAGACGGGGAGTTTTATTCCGGGACACCCACCACCCCATTAGGCAAGGCCGCTATTGTCTCGGTCGTGCAGATTAATCCGATGAAGGCCGAGGTAAATATTTCGGAAAAATATTTCCCGATGATCCGGACGGGCATGGATGCAACGGTAACCTGTGATATTTATCCCGGCCAAAGTTTCCCGGGGAAAGTCATGATGATCCATCCAACCATTGACCCTGCGACGCGGTCCTTTGCCATGGAAATAAAGATCAACAATAACAGGGAACTGCTTCGCCCGGGAATGTTCAGCAGGGTTATAATGAAACTGGGAGAGGACAAGGCCCTCGTGGTGCCATCGGTGGCTGTACTGAAATTACAGGGATCGAATGAACGATATCTTTTCCTGGAGGAAAATGGTGTTGCCAAAAGGATCACCGTCGGGATCGGGAAGCGTTTTGATGATCAGATCGAAGTGATCTCTGATGAGCTGACGGTGGGCAGCAGGTTGATCGTAACAGGACAGGCAAAGCTGATTGACGGGGACAGGGTAAAAGTTGTCAATGAGTAAAAACCGAAACACAAAGAGCCATGAGTATATACAAAAGTGCAGTAAACAGGCCTATCACGACCCTGATGTTGTTCACGGGCATCATTGTCCTCGGATTGTATTCCATGGTGCAATTGCCCATCGACCTTTACCCAGAGATGGAATTCCCCGCCATCTCTGTGATGACCACATACCAGGGTGCCAATGCGTCGGACATTGAGACCAACGTAACCAGGAAACTGGAAGATGCCTTTAACAGCATCGACAAGCTGAAGGAAGTCACCTCTGTATCCTATGATACCCTTTCGGTCATCTTCCTCGAGTTTGAATGGGAAACCAATCTTGATGAAGCGGCCAACGATATCCGCTCGGCAGTTGATTTCACCTTTGACATACTGCCGGAGAATTGTGACCGCCCCAGCATTTTCAAGTTCAACACCAGCATGATGCCCATCCTGTTTTATGCCATTACGGCTAAAGAAAATTATTCGGGACTGGAAAAGATACTGGATGAAAGAATTATCAATCCCCTGAACAGGATTGAGGGCATCGGATCGATTGACCTGATCGGGGCTCCAAGGAGAAAGATCTATGTAGACATTGATCCCAAACGGCTGGATGCCTACAACCTGAGTATTGAGCAGATCGGAGCCGTCATTAATTCCGAAAACATAGACATGCCTTCTGGGAATGTAAAAATGGGACTGATGGACTACCAGTTAAGGATACTGGGACAGTTTACCGAAAGTGCGCAGCTGGAAAATATAGTGGTCGGCAATGCCGGTGGTAAACCGGTCTATTTGAAAGACATAGGCATTGTGAGGGATACCGTCAAGGACCTGACCATAGAGGAAAGGATCGATGGCAGGCAGGGATTGCGCATGTTCGTGATGAAACAATCAGGAGCCAACACGGTAAAAATTACCAGGCAGGTTAACAGACAGCTCGCCGAGCTGGCAAAAACCCTTCCCCCTGATGTACAGATCACCACCATATTCGACACTTCTGATTTTATCCTCGATGCCATCAGAAACCTTTCACAAACCCTCCTGTGGGCGCTTGTTTTTGTGATCCTGGTCGTGCTTGTTTTCCTCGGCAGGTGGAGGGCTACCTTTATTGTGGGATTGGCCATACCGATCTCCCTGATCACATCCTTTATTTACCTTTATTTCACCGGGAGTTCACTGAACGTGATCTCCCTGGCATCCCTGGCCATTGCCATCGGCATGGTGGTGGATGATGCCATCGTCGTACTGGAAAACATTTCAAAACATATCGATCGCGGGACCCGTCCCAGGGAGGCAGCCATATACGCCACCAATGAGGTATGGCTGGCAGTGATCGTGACCACCCTGGTGGTACTGGCAGTTTTTATGCCGCTTACCCTTGTCGGCGGCTTGACAGGTGTGATGTTCAACCAGCTGGGATGGATCGTTTCCATCACCATCGTGACCTCCACGGTCATTGCCATATCCCTCACCCCCATGCTTGCCTCCTTGCTTTTAAGACTGGCGCGTAAAACAGACAGGAAACCGAAATTCGGATATTCCAGGACCATCGGAAGGTTCCTGGAAAAGACCGAGATTTTTTACGAGAACAACCTCCGGTGGGCATTGAGGCACAGGGGACTGGTACTGATCAGCGGACTGGTGGTGTTTATTGCTTCCCTTTACCTGCTGAAATTTGTCGGAACGGACTTCATGCCTGAATCGGACGAAGGGCAATTGAATATTTTTGTAGAACTGCAGTCCGGTGTCCGCGTCGAAGAAACGATAAAAACCACCAGGAAAATAGAGGATATCATCAATGCGCATTACCCGGAGGTGGAGCTTATCTCCTCCTCCACAGGTTCCGACGATGAAGGAGGCTTTATTTCCCTGTTCAGCCAGAGCGGCTCAAACATGATCAACTTCACCCTGAAATTGAGTCCCCTGGATCAAAGAGAAAGATCGGTATGGGACATAGCCGATGAGATGCGTACCCAGTTTGCCCAGATCCCGGAAATCATCAATTATGATCTGAATACACAGGCTCATTTTATGGGATCAGCAGGCAATACGGTCAACGTGGAAGTGTACGGGTATGATTTTGACAGGACCAACCAGGTGGCCACCCAGCTGAAAACCCTGATCGGTCAGATCGAAGGTGCCGAAGATGTACAGATCAGCCGTGAAAAAGAAAGGCCGGAGCTGCAAATTGCGCTGGACAAGGAAAAACTGTCGCAACACGGACTGAATACGGCCACCGTATCCATGTTCGTTAGAAACCGCGTGGATGGGATGATCGCATCACGTTTCCGTGAGGAAGGGGATGAATATGACATCATCGTAAGATTCAGCGAGAGGTACAGGAATTCCATATCGGATATAGAAGAAATAAGCATCATGACGCCTGTGGGACAGAAAATCAAGATAGCCGAGCTGGGAGAAGTCAAGGAATACTGGAGTCCACCCAACATAGAACGGAAAAGAAGGGAAAGGATGGTTACCGTTTCCGTTAAACCGGTCGGTATTTCCCTTGGGGAGCTGGCCGGGAAGATCAGCACGGAGATGAGCCAGATGGATATACCCGGTGATATACTGGTTGTCATTGGAGGTGCCTACGAGGATCAGCAGGAAGCCTTTGCCGACCTGGCCCTGCTGTTAATGATCGGCCTGATCCTGGTCTACCTGGTCATGGCATCCCAGTTTGAATCCTTCTTGATGCCGCTGATCATCATGTTTACCATACCCTTCTCATTTTCCGGTGTCATACTGGCCTTGTTAATCACCGGTACCACCCTGAGTGTCATAGCCGCGCTGGGTGCGGTGCTCCTGATCGGTATAGTCACAAAGAATGGCATCGTCCTGATAGACTTTATCAACCTGATGCGTGCCAGGGATTATGAGCTGTTCGATGCCATTGCTGTATCGGGCAAATCACGCCTGCGGCCGGTGCTGATGACCTCCTTTACGACCATTCTGGCCATGCTGCCGCTGGCCACCAGTACGGGAGAAGGATCGGAGATCTGGAGCCCCATGGGAATCTCGGTCATCGGTGGACTGATTTTTTCCACCTTCCTTACGCTGATCATTATTCCGGTTCTTTACGGGTCTTTATTCAAAAGGACTTCCAAAAATAACAAACGGAAGATCAGGAAAGATTTCACCTTCATGGACAAATAAGAAAATCAACCTATATGAAAGCTGTTTTGATTGTTTTTAACCAGGCCCATACCGAAAGGATAGAATATATGTTTGAACGGCTCGGGATCAGGGGATATACCTGGTGGAGCGATGTCCGGGGACGGGGCACGGAAACCGGCGATCCGAGAATGGGGACCCATACCTGGCCCGAAATGAATTCGGCCTCTCTGTTGATCATCCCTGATGAAAAAGTTGATACTGTACTGGAAAGTGTCAGGAAACTGGATGGGATAAACAAGGAGGTGGGAATCCGGGCTTTTGTCTGGGATATTCTTCAGGCGGTATGATCAGAATGTCACGGTATTTTCCGCCATCAGCCCGGGCTGTTGGCCCCTGGCCTTAACTGAACCTATTATTTGATAATCTTCCTTTATTGACATAACTTTAGGTAAGCATGAAAAAAACAGGTATTTATGCCGGTATTGCTTTCGTGATAGTGGCTGGTATTATCCTTTATAAAAGTTGTCGGCATGACACAATCGCCAGTTACTTTGATCGGGACGATGAAGGATGGATGGTTGTCGGGGATGCCCAGGGAGGATCTGCCATACCGGATTATGAGAATAAAGATGGTAATCCCGGCGGATACATATCAGCTAATGATAATGCTGCCGGGGGAGTTTGGTACTGGAGTGCGCCAGAAAAATTTTTAGGAAACAGGTCATCTTCTTTCGGGAAAAAATTGTCTTTTTCATTAAAACAATCATCGACAGATAATCAATTTGACGCCGATGATCTTATTCTGTTTGGCGCTGATAAGAAAATTGTATATAATACTTCAAGGAATCCGGATACAACCTGGACTGATTATTCAGTTGTTTTAAAAGAGGCAACAGGATGGACATATAACGATTCAAATGGTGATCCGGTCAGCAGGAATGACCTTATGAAAATCTTGAGGGATCTTACTGCCCTGCATATCCGAGGTGAATATGTTACAGGTGAGGATATTGGGGGACTGGATTCGGTTATTCTTTATTCCAAATAAAATGGCAACCAATGCAACAATTCGGGTAACAACGGCACGAAATAGCCCAAAGTATTTAGATCATTTCAGACCCTGCCAGTAATTAAATGCCATCATTCTCATTTTGTTTAACGAATAAATATCAATGATACCTAAGGTTCTTGGATTACGATGGGAAGCAAATACAAATAAATCTCCGATCTCTGATCTTATTTTAAATTGTTTGGCTGAACCCGGGGTATAGTTTTTAATTATATCATCTGACATTGAAGGATCATATAAATATTGGTTATCATCTTTTCCAATCAATAAAAAAACATGCCCAAGGTCATTGGTATTGGAGAATTTACTTGAAACAGCATGAATGAGCTTGCAGTCATAACCATATTTCATCAGAATCGCTCCGATAAGCGCACATACATCGCCACAACCAATATAGAATCCATCATTAATAATCTCTTCAGAATCTCTTCTTAGTAAATACTTTTTTATTATCTCCATCCTGTCTATATCTGGGAATTTTAACTGAAAGGGAATCAAATTGTCAAAAACATATTCTGCTGCTTTGCGAAACATAACAGTATCCTGTCCACCGGATTCAAAATCAATATTTATGCTTCTGATGTTTTCTCCCACAACAAGCACTTCCTCTTCCTCTTTATCTGTTAAATCAATTCTGTAGCCAATATCTATTAACTGTGCCCAGGGCATTTCTGGGGTATCTGATTGACTGTAACAATAGGTACAATTAACAAGACAGACCAGAAGCCGCAAGAAATTTCTCAATTTTAGACAGATATAGCGTAATTCGTTATTATTGAATAGATTATGATTAATCCTTTGGACATAACTGGATAGCGTTGAGTGTAGATTTCAATTGAGAATTGTCCAATTATTTCAAATTTAATATTAAATTTCTGATAACTAATTTCCCATTCGCAAAATAGGACTGGAGGTTTAGGCTTCCCCCAGATACAATAAAGCTATAAAACAAATAATGAGGCCCTGGTCTTTGATCAGTTATTTCACCTGTCATCATGGAACCCAGGATTTTGATCCGTATTGCCACACTGGCCGGCGATTACTGCATACTTGTTCATTGAACTGGTAAATTATAATGTCCAAACTCAAACTATTTAAAATATCCTGTTATGGACCGAAGAGAAATGTTAGAAAAATCGGCAATGCTGGTTGGATCAATTTGTCTGTGCGGGAGTATTGGTGCAGATGATCCACCTGAATCAACCTGTTGTATCACCCCTGAAATTGAACAGGAATGCCTGACATTTAATCAGAACAGTATTATTATTGATCTTGGGAAAACGGTGACACTTCAAAAAAGTGGTCAGGCAGTCTATGTTGATTACCCGGGCAAGGACCTTAAGATGATTGTGGTCCGGGAGAAAAAAAACAGGTATTTTGCCCTATCCAGGTTATGTACACACGGAGGACAGGCAATCAGCTATGTACCTGAAAGGAAAAAATTACAATGTAACAGCTATAACCATTCTGTTTTTAACCTGGATGGATCGGTTTGGAAAGGACCGGCACCAAATGCCATTCGTTCATTTGATATAATATCAGGCGATCAAAGACTTGAAATCTTTTTCTAATATTCTCCAGGGATATGAAAAAAGCATTAGTCATTTTATTCCCGGTCATTTTTTCGGGATCATTTATTTCGGTGAATAACCATGTATTAGATGTATGGATAAATCCTGTAGACAATATGAAATTTGCCTGGGTACCTCCCGGAAGGATTTCGGTGGAGGAACCGGTTGAATTGGAAGACAGCACCGTCTATAAGGCAAAGGAGATCATATTTCCAAATGGATTCTGGTTGGGACAAACCGAAGTAACAGTAAAGCAATTCAGCAAATTTGTAAAAAAGACCGGATACGTATCCGATGCTGAAAAAGCAGGCGATAAGTTTACCTGGAAAAATCCGGGAATCAAGCAATCGGGAAATCACCCGGTAATTTTTGTCAGCTATTCAGATGTCGAAGCCTATACAGAATGGGCAGGCGTTGAAATCCCTTACGAATCGGAATGGATTTATGCGTGCAAGGCAGGTACTGAGACAAAATTCTACTGGGGTGATGAGTTTGATTATGATTATGTGTGGTGCAGGGAAAACGCTGTTACCGGGACAAAGCCGGTTGCTAAAAAACCTCCCAATCCATATGGACTATATGATATGGTTGGGAATGCCTGGGAATACATCAGGGTCTGCGATAGTATTGTTGCGCTGAGAGGGGGCTCCTGGACCAGATGTAATACGGCAAAAGCCTGGTGGGGACCGATTTATAGTGATGTCATTGCCGGCACTGTAAAACCAACCCTAAGCAAGTGCAAGGAAACTATTTTTCAACCTTATAACAGGGATGATGACAGAGGATTCAGATGCATAAAGAGGGGCACAGTCATCACAGATGGATATAAGTTTAAAAGTAATGATGATGACCGAAAATATGATTTGTGCGAAACTATCACAAATTTTAGGATAAAGCCCTGAAAGTACCGAGTTTGAATGATGCCGATATTGGCAGTTGAATATTTGTTTGACATTGCTGAATTATACTGGAGACCGGATCAGGGGACCTTTTGATTGAAATGACTTCTATAAGCGCTTTTACTGACAATCGTTATGCATAGAATTTATTATGAAAAGAAACAGTAATATCCATCGGATGGCTGAAGGAGTATTTCAGGCCATGAACTCACGTGATTTTACAACCTTTGAACAAATTATCACGGATGAGATAGCGTTTGACTTTCCGGGTGCAGGAAGGGCGGAAGGAAGACGGATGTCACTGCTGCTGCTGAAATCTATACTGAGAAAATACCCGAAACTGCATTTCGATATCTCGGAGATTATCACCCAGGATGACCGTGCCTGCGTGGTCTGGAAGAATGAGGGAGAGGACATAAGAGGCAATCCTTATGCCAACGCAGGGATTACGCTAATGCATTTCTGCGACGGTAAAATTTCCTTCATCAGTGATTATTTCAAGGACACTTCCTTTGCTGGTTCAAAAAGTTAGTTCCAAACCTATCATATGAAAAAGATACTTGCTTTCAACGGGAGCCCCCGTTCCCAGGGAAATACCTCCTACCTGCTACAGCACTTCTTGGACGGCACCGGTCATCATCCAGAGACGCTGGAAGTTATTCATCCTCATGAGCTTAACCTGGAATACTGTCACGGGTGCCTGCGCTGCAATGTGCTCAGGCGCTGTTCCATATCGGGGGATGACTGGGAGCAGATCAGCGGCAGGATCCTTGAAGCCGATGTCCTGGTGTTTGCATCACCCATCTACTTTCACCATCTGCCGGGTCCGCTGAAAATATTGCTTGACCGTTTTCGTTCATTCAACCATGTGCAGATAACTGAATCTGGACTCAAACATACGCCCTGGCATGAATGGAAGAAAGATTTTGTATTGCTGCTCTGTATGGGTTCCCCTGATGATTCAGATGCTGATCCGGTCATCGACCTTTTCAGGTTTGTAACATCCATACTCGGATCAGGAAACCGGCTGCATGTCATTAAAGCCACAAGGCTTGCCGTGGCGAAACAGGTTATAAAAGACAGAGATGAGCTCCGTATACTTTATGAAAAGCTGAAACTGCCAGCGGACCTTGCAGAGAAGGATCATCAGAAGAACAAAAGTGTGCTGGCAGAATGCAAACGGCTTGGGAATCAGCTCTCAGGCACCCATAACCAGGAAGTATGAAGTATTCGCTGACTCAACTTTGCAGATGCTATTCTGGTTAATATGGCAATGGAGCCGACAGGATCGATTTAGGGGAAAATCGTTAATAAAAGTCAGGCTATCAACTGCCGTTCTGCGGATCCAAAAGAGGAGGCTCCCAGAGAGGGGTCAGTATCCCCGGAACAGGAGGTCAACATATCCGGAAAAAACATGAAATATTCCACTTTTGGCAAGACCGGTAAAAAGGTATCCCGTCTGGGGATGGGGGGGATGCGTTTTGAAAGGGAATTCCAGGAAAAAGACTGTGTTTCTCTCATTCGGTATGCCCATGATAAGGGTGTCAATTATTTTGATACGGCCCCGGTCTATAATGAAGACAGAAGCGAATCGATATACGGGAGGGCTTTTTCAGAGATGGACCGTAATACCTTCTATGTGGCTACAAAAGGTGATAATGCTCTCCCTGCCGAAGAGATCACGAAGCATATTGAAAGGTCGCTCAAACGCCTGAATGTTGAACAAATAGATTTTTATTTCCTGTGGTGTGTCATTAATCCATCCCAGTATAAAAAGGCACTGGAACCTGGCCGGTCATTAGAGGCCATTCTGAAAGCTAAAGAAATGGGAATGGTCCGGCATGTCGGGATTTCAACACATATGTACGCTGACGATATAGATGAAATCATCGACAGCCAGCTCTTTGAGTTTATGATGGTTCCATATAATGCATTGAATTTCAATCAACGCAAAGATGCCCTCATGAAGGCTTCAAAATATAATATGGGTACAGTGGTAATGAATCCATTGTATGGCGGCATTATCCCCCAATTCAGGGAGATTATCTCCATTTTTCCGGAGAGACCCGATAGGGTGGTTGAAGATGCACTTTTGTTTTGCCTTGAAGCGCCCGAAATAAATATTGCGCTGGCCGGCATGAATAAAAAGGAAATGGTAGACTTCAATATAGCTGTGGTAGAAAAGTCCGAAAAAATCCCTCCCGAAGCCCAAAAGAAAAAAGAAGCGTTGATTTCAGCCAGCAAATCCGACATGTGCACCTCATGTGGTTATTGCCTGGCCCATTGCCCCGAAAAGATTAATATCAGGTCCTATATGGAGATCTATAACCATTACCAGCTAATCGGGTCTGTCAGGGAAACCAGAGAAAGGTCGGACTGGTACCATCAATTTGGACCCCTATACGGGGATGATAAACGACCTTCAGATTGTACAGAATGTCTTGCCTGTGAACAGGAGTGCACCCAGTTTCTGAACATTACGGACCGATTAAAATGGATAGATGCACATTGCCGGTAATATTAGCACCCGTTGCTTCAGTGTTTGTTTTTGGGGCAGATACCGGACTTTTTCAAGAATGCAGCCTGGGCCTTCCCTGAACTGACCAGCCTCAGTCACTTTCCTCAGGATCGAACCAGCATCGGTTCTATGAAACCTGGTTAATAGTGGAACAACTTATCCCTCTGAATGACATGATGATTTCTCCTGCTGCGGATCTCGACTATGTACAGTCCCTCCCCAAGGTCGCTCAGGGACCTGGTATAGCGTTGCTGCCAGGGTTCAATGATATCGGTAAGGACTATTTTGCCGGACAGGTCATATAGCCTGAGCAACATGGCCTCTTCTGGGATATCCTCGAAATATATATTTACCAGGTCGCTTGCCGGATTGGGATAAAGCAATACCCGTGACCGGGGTTCCGGCACATCAAACGTGGATACCGTAGAATATTCAGGTATGGTGGCTGCCTGGAGGATCTCACCGGTACTTTCATCCTGGAGGTAAACCACAATGCTCAGGCTGTCTTCAACCAATGGGAAGAAGGTTTCTTCACATGTCAGGAGTATGCTTTCGACCTGGTCTTTTGTCCAGGATTGATTGAATAAGGTCCCGGCTGCATCAGGAAGCATTTTACGGGCTACATTGTGGAATTCAGTGGTACCATTTGTTCCTGTATATTCCGGATCAGTAATCCGTTTTTCAAGCACAATAACATACAGGATCCTTTCCCTCTGCACCAGGTCTCTTAACGCTTCAATATCTGCCGATATCTCCAGGTGAGGAACGTAATCGGCCTGAATCGTCAGTTTAAAATCAGGCATTGACAGGGATCTCAGTCTAATGTCCCCGGCCCTGGGGGGGCTGGTATTGAAATCATAGGTCCGCGGATATCCGGGCCATTCCTCGCATCCACCATCCAATATGGCCATGGGCAGGCCTGTGATGCCATAAACGGTTCCGCGGTTGTTGGCAGGGATTGGATTGTCATGGTACATCTTGTCAGCCATGCTCCCGGCTGCATGATACTGTATATCAACAACATCAGCCGGAACTTCTTTCATCAGCTCACGTACCAGGCTGTCAGTTTCATAGCATGCAGTAGTATTGGCATTGGTAAAGTATTCCAGCACTGATAACCTGGTGCGCTGTTTTATGGTGAAATTATCGAAGGCGAACCCATCAGCCAGTGTATCGCCACCCATTGAACTGAAAACGATCCTGAACTTTACTTCCTTATGCCCGGTCACCTCGTCAAGGGTGCGGGCTGCCCTGTACCACCGGTCATCTTCCGAAGATTCCGATTCAGCCGTCCAACCCGTATGCTGGCCACCCGAACCATTCAAAATCTTATCTGAATTATACCAGTTCAATCCACCATCATCAACACCACCCACGTTGGTCCATGTGCCCCCGTTATCCAGGGTATATTGCAAAACAGCACCATCCTGGTTACGCGACAGGGAACGCTTGATATCAAGGGAAACCATCGGGCGGTAGAATCCCTTGAAATTAAAACAGGGTGACCCTACCCAGGAACTTTCTACCCTCCTGGGCTCAGGCAGGTCAGTGTACCAGGACCGGGTCCCGGATGCAGCAGAGCCCGGAAACGCATCCGGGTTCACTTCCCCGTAAGTCCAGCTGTTCTGCAGGGGATCTGATGCCATCGAGGACCAACCGTGTAGTTCTGCCACCTCAAAATCCTCAAAATATGAATCTTCAGACAATATGTAGGTGGGACTCAAGGTGATGGCCCTCTCTGTTGAGTCAGTGCATCCTGTATTGGTGGTAACAATATAGGAAATCCTGAAGGTTCCAAGAGACGGGAAATGATAGGACGGCTGATTTGTATCTGACCTGAAGATCTCTGTGTTCCCCCTGTATATCTGCCACATCCTGGAAGATATGGTATCGGGAAAATCCACTGTTTCCTGTCCCTCAAATACAATGGGATCATCCGTCCGGCAATTGCTGTTCCATGTAAATTCAGCCTCCGGTTTTGTGTGTATGCCGAGGCTCTTCTGGATGAAATCATGGCAGCCATTGTCTGCATTGACATCGAGCTTGATGGTCCATGTGCCAGGCTTGTCATAGTAATGAGATGGATCTTTTAAATCACTGTAATTATCCTCTCCGGTGAAAATATCACCGAAATCCCAGCTCCATAATACATGCTGGCCGGGACCTGTATGGGTTCTGTTTACGAATTGAACCAGCCCGCCTTCGACCGGTATACAACTTTCAAGGGTAGTGAAATCGGCAAGCGGGGCATCGTATACGATTAACTCGGCAGAGTCACTGACGCTGCAATGGTTAGCGGATGTATAAACATACCGTATCAGATTGGTATCCAGGTCAGCCAGGAAGGGGTCAAACCGGTAGCCCAGCATCCCATTCCAGGTAACGCCCGCCCCGGAAAAGACGCCTGTTGCAGCATTGCCGGTGAGGGGAATGGGCGCATCATTCTGGCAGAAATAGATATCCGGTATGGGATCTATCCGGATATCTTCCAGTCTTTCGACGGTCAGCGTTCTCATCAGGGTATATTCATCTCCCAGTGTATCCGTGAAGGTATAACTGACCTGAACATCCATGTCTTCACTCAGATCATATAGTGCCGGCCTGAGGACTGCCCTGTTGCTGTCAAGGTCTGAGAATGCTCCCTCCGGCGGTTCCGGCAGCACTGAGAATGTCCCGATGGTATTTCCGTCATTATGTCCCGTGATATAAAATGCCGAATCATTAAAACAGGCGACCGGTTTTTCAAAGCTGATATAGCCGCCGGCCTCTATCACCTGGACAATTACGGTATCCGCATTGGTACATGTGTTGCTGTCGGTATAAGTATAGATAATTTCATGGGGCGAATTTTCCGTACCTGCCATCTGGGGGATGAATGTCCACGGGGGAAAGGTTATCCCGGGTCCGGTAAACATGCCTCCCGCCGGGGTGCAGTGCAGCTCCACCGGCCCTTCATCAATGTCATATACCTCCAGGAGGTTCAGGATCTCAACATCAGGCAGCGGATGAACAGTGATCATGGCATTCCCGAATCCGGCCGCACTGTTGCCCGTTCCATCAATTACCCGGGGAACGGTATAGTTGGTGGTAAGTTCCGGATAGGTTTCAAATTGATATACCGGATCCCAGATATTGCTTACGGTTAAGGTGGCGGTCCCGTCAAAAATATCAAATTCCCATGGAGCCATGCCCCCGAGGGTAATGGTAACGGTTGCAGATGCTCCGAGACAGATCCCGGTTGAACCACTCACTCCTGCAGATGGCCGGCTGGTCACAATGGATATATTGTTCGGATCAAGCGCGGTAAATGCAAGGCTGGTATTTTCATAGGGCT
>Ga0111175_1158_pt1 | contig 19033 bp, 17 predicted proteins | sample DeeMarSWOR324_28_FD_80228 | JGI IMG/M metagenome (GOLD analysis project Ga0111175, IMG submission 80228) | Bacteroides sp. SM23_62
GTGAGGTAAAAGTGTCCTACAAAGTTGCCGGCGATGATAAATGGCTGCCGGCCATGCCCCTGGTGCGCGTTCCTGCGGAGAGTACCGGAAACCGCACCCGGCCAACCTACACATGGAAAAACAAACATTCGGGCAGTATATTTAATCTCAAGCCGGATACCGAGTATGAAATCCGTTTGTCACTCAGTGATCCCGATGGCGGTGAAGCCACAGAGATTGTCAAAGCACAAACTCGTCCCGTACCATCAGAAGCCAGGGATTCGCGAATTATTAAGGTTACTCCCCGGACACTTGAAAAGGCCGCAATGCATGCTGAGCCAGGTGATATACTGCTACTGAGTCCGGGCTACTACGATTCTTTTGCAATGCCTGTCGACGGAGAACCGGGAAAACCTATCGTCATACGTGCCGACAATGCCCATCCGGTAATCGGCAGCACGTTCAACTCGGTCAACCTTGAACACCGCCAAAACGTGATCATTGATGGATTGACAGTGTGGGGACCGGTACTTCTGCGCTGGGCAGAAAACGTGGCCGTACGCTATTGTAACATCGAATCACAATTCGGAATTATAGCCCAGCAGCAACCAGGCTGCAGGAACTGCTATATCGCCGATAATACCGTCAGCTATAAGATGCCCTGGGTGGCCGAAGGAACCGGCTCCGGCAGTATCTGGGGTGGTCCGGCCAACATTGGCGAGGGGATCGAAGTCACGGGACCTGGCAACGTCATATGCTATAACCGCGTTTCCGGTTACAGGGATTGCATATCGACCATGGAAGATTTATGGGTCTACGACCAGATGTGTATTGATATATACAATAATGACATTTCCGAGGGACCAGATGACGGAATTGAGGCTGATTTTGCTATGAACAACTGCCGCATCATGCATAACCGGATCACCAACTGTGGCATGGGACTGAGCTCCCAGCCCGGACTGGGTGGCCCTGTGTATTTTATCCGCAATGTGATGTACAATATTTCCATGGCCCCTTTTAAACTTGAGCGCCGCAGTTACGGCAACCTCTTCCTGCACAACACGGTGGTTAAATCCGGTGACGGATTATTCGAACACCACGGGCAAAATGCCTTTTTCAGGACTTGGTGGTTCAACAACTTGTGTATCGGCGGTTCGGGGGGAGGCAAGAGGGGCCGTTACTCGGGTGGCGAGGGACTGGCAGTTGCATTGCCAGGCTACAACGCTACCTGCAAATTTGATTATAATGCGGTCGGCACTGTAAACACACCTTTTGCCGGATTAGTTGGTGATCAGCGCTTCGAATCGATCGAGGGAATGCATCGCTTAACCGGTGGTGGTCACTGTGTTCAGGTAAACATGGATGTATTCGCGGCGGATATTGCATTCCCCGACCCGGTTTTTCCGGAGCGTCCCCCTCAGGATCTGCGTATAGCCACCGGTTCACCTGCTGCGGATGCTGCCCTGCTGCTACCTAATATCAACGATGGATTTACCGGCCAGGCCCCTGATATCGGTGCTTATGAAATCGGAAAGCCTCTTCCTCGCTACGGACCGCGACCCAGGGGTGTTGATGAAAACTCCATGCGCTGAAAATTCAACACTTTATCACCCCAATACCCGGTCACTTAATAGGCTCAATCCATAAATTCCGGAACTGGATCCTGGACCCCTCGGCCTGCAAGCCTATTCCTCCACTGGTCAAGGAGCAATTGGTTGCTGCATTCTGCAACAGACCATTTACCCTTAATTCAATTGTATTCCCTTTGCAAGTTATATCATAACTGTTCCACTCGCCGGCAGGTTTTTCATTCGTTGGATTTAATTTGGGGATAATCGGTTTGAGGGTATCGGAAGAAACATAGGTACTATCACCCAGGGTGGCCCTTTCTCTTACTCCATGAACAATGAAATCACCTGCATTCTCATATTTTAGTTGTCCTTGATAATGCGCTGGCCATATCAGGTCGGGACCACTTGTGTGTAAGAATACTCCGCTGTTCGTTGGTTCATCAGGATACCGCCATTCTATATGCAGATGATAATCAGCATATTCCTTAACAGTTCTCAGATAGCCATTCGGAACACCTACCGTTTCAATCATTCCATCGTTGACGTAAAAGAAGTCTTCGGGACTGATTATTGATTCATCCACAAAAATCGTCCAGCCATCCAGGTTTTCCCCATTAAATAAAGATTCTTTTTTTTGAGTGCACGAGGCAACAATCATAAATACAAACACAGAAAATAAAATTGTTCTCATTTGTTGGCGTATTTAAATTAAGTACAAAAGTAAATTATATGTTCCTAACATAAAAAAAGCGTCCTGATGGACGCTTGGTGGAGATAAGGGGAGTCGAACCCCTGACCTCGTGACTGCCAGTCACGCGCTCTAGCCAACTGAGCTATATCCCCGGGCGGTGCAAATATATAAAATTTTTTAACTTAATTGGATCAAACCAATCGAACAGGCTGGCACGGAACTGACGGGCCTGCTGATGATTTTTAGAATCCTGAGGACTGCGATGCCGGATCATTCTCCATCAAAAAACCACCTGTTAACCTGGTAAGGGAAGTGCGTGACCCGATCAGGTTATAAATGGCCTGCAGCCTTCTCAGGGCGGAATTCAGATAGATCAGCTGGATATCCCTGTATTCAAAAGACGTGATGGCACCTGAACGGAATTTTTCATCTGCAATGGACATGTTCAATTCTGCCGCTTCAAGACTTTCATCGGCAACTTCCAGCAGGGCGATCCGGATGCTGTAGAAATCATAAAGGTTTAGTAATTCATTCATGAGGGCGTGTTCCATCTGCTCAATCTCAACCAGGGCAATCTCTTCGTTGATCCGGGCTACTTCAACAGCCCGCTTGCGGGTCCCTCCGGTATAGATATCCCAGGATAATCTCAGATTTCCATAGGTAGACAGGGCATCGGTATTCCCGATAAATTGCACATTACCGACATTCTCATCCAGGCCTGCCGAAACATACAGGGAGGGATACAAAGCTGATTTTCTCAGGTCGATCTCTTTCTTCTGCAATTGCAGGTTGGTGTACTGGTTCTTCAGGGTCTGGTTGTTAGACATCATTTTACCGGACAGGTCGGACAGGATATAGTCCGTTGTATCCGCTTCAAAAGGGTCAGGAAAATTCCACATTTGATTGGGATCCAATCCAAGTAAAAAATTAAGGTTCCGGATTGAGTTCCGCACCACCACTTCCTGGTTCATAAAAAAGGCCTTGTCATTCAGGTAGACATTCTGGGCCTGGAGGACCTGATAGGTGACTGTACCCCCAAGTTCATAGCGCGTCTTTTCATAGGTATACCTGTCCTCAGAAAGGATCATCACCGTTTCCAGCACCTTAAGGTTTTCCTGTTGGAGCAGGACATCATAATAGGCCATGATCACATCCTCGATGGTGTTCTCAACTACCACACCCATTTGCCCTTTGGATAATTCTTCGATCGTTTCAAGCTTATCTTTGGTAAAATTTACACGGAACCCATCAAAGATGGTCCAGTCCAGTCCCACACCGGCATACAACCTGTTGGTCCAACTGGTATCCGTGAAATTATAAGTATTGTTCGAGCTGGCATCAAAACCAATGGTCGGGTACCTGCCAGCTTCCCCCCAATTGTTGTTGATGCTGGCAATTTCCACATCCGATTTCGAGATCCGGATGCCATAGTTATATTTCAGGGCCTTGGCCAGAGCATCGGTAAGGTTAAGGTCTTCCGGTTGAGCAAAGGCCGAAAATGAAGTGAGGAGAATAAATGAAAGCAGGCCATATATCTTAAGATTCCGGTTCATTTGGAATGGATTTAAACTCATTTCAGTTGGGATTCTGATCCGGTGGAATTTTTACCATTTGACTCCAGCATCATTTTGCGACGGTGATGAATGATCGCAATTTCAACATCTTCACGTTCCGGTTTAAGACCTGTCCAGAATCTCCTGAAATATACCCTGACATCATTCAGCAGCATAATCAGAATGGGGAAAAAGATCAGGATAAATACGGTACCGATGGCTACTCCATATGCCAGGCTGATGGCCATTGGAATAAGGAATTGCGCCTGTATACTCTTTGCCAGAACGATGGGGAAGAGTCCCACTGTAGTTGTGATAGATGTCAGGATGATAGGCCTTAACCTGATCTTTCCGGCCTCGATAACCGCCTCTTGCACTTTCTTGCCCTCTACCAGCAGTCCGTCATATTTGGCAAGGAATACGATGGCATCATTGATGATCACCCCCGTAAGAGCGACCATTCCCCAGAGGCTCATCAGCGATATTGGTTTACCATGAATCCCATGACCCCAGAAAACCCCCAGCATGGATAGCGGGATCATGGCAATGATGATGATGGTCTGGTTGAAACTCCGGAAATGCAAAATCATCACCAGGATAATAACAATGAAGGCTACGCCAAAATACTTGTATATTTTATCTATTGCCTCCCTGCTGAACCGCCTTTGTCCATGAAATACATAGCGGATCCCCGAGTATTGAGACAGGATATCAGGCATGATATTCAAATCGATTTGTTCAAGTATCTCCGGTACGGAGGCATAGGGATCTACTGTTTCTGCTTCCACCCGGATCTCTCTTGAACCGTTATATCTATTGATGGCTACCGGTCCCCTTTCCATATGATAATCGGCCAGTTCAATCAGTGGATACTCACCGGATGGGGTTTTGATCTTCATTTTTTCCATTTGTCCGATCGTCAGCCGGTCTTCCTTCGGATAACGCACCCATATACGCAATTCATCCCGCCCTTCCTGCAACCGTTGTGCCTGTCCTCCATAAAATCCCTGCCTGACCTGCCGGGCAATGGCATTTTCATCAAGTCCCAGAAAATAGGCCTTTGGCTTCAGATCCAGCCTGATCTCCTGCTTGCCGAGCGCCACATTTTCATTGATGTCTTTCAATTGGGGCAATTCACCCAGACGGTATATCATGTAGTCTTTGGCTTCCTCTAATTCGGCCAGGTTCCTTGACATCAGGCCTATGGATACGGGCGAGCCCCACCTGTTCCTTCCTGCCACCGTGTACTTGCGGGCTTCGGGAACCGGACCGATTTTTTCGCGGACTTTGTTGGCAATGTCAAAACCTGCGATCGGGAGTCCCTCAAGGTCACGCGGATAAACAGAAACCTCACCCGCATGTGCACCGGATTCCTGGCGGTCAAAAGCGTCCCCCACGCTGGTCTGTACCCTTTCAATAATATCCTCCTCTTCCCCAAGTTCTGCCTTCAGATCCTCATTTACCTCCCAGACGGCCGTTTCAAATCTTCTCAGGAATTCTATGGTCTGTTTTTCACCATCCCCCGGGGTAAAAGCCACATTTATCTCAAAACTGTCAAAATCGACCGACGGGAAGAAGGTATTTTTAATATAACCCCCCATCCACAGACCGGCCGTAATAAGCATCAAGCCAACAGGAATGGCAATCACTGCATGTCTCCACTTAATCAGCCAGCCCAGCATGTGATGATAGATCCTTTCACGCAGCCAGACGATAAACCATTCAAAATATTTTTTAATCCCAGTGGTTCTCCTTTCCAGACTTTTGCGGTTCAAAACCTTTGGATTGGAGAGATGAGCAGGCAATATAAAAAATGCCTCGAAAAGTGAGAAAGCCAGGCTGGCTATCACCACAACGGCAAGGTGTGACATAAACTCCATCGTTGTCCCTCGCATGAATAACAAGGGAGTAAAGGCGATGATGGTAGTGGTAATGGAAGTGAGTACAGCGGGATAGACTTCCATGGTTCCGTCCACGGCGGCTTTCATGGGACTTTTCCCCCGCTCAAAATGCAGGTAGATATTTTCTGCGACCACGATCCCGTCATCTACCAGTATCCCGATCACCAGTATCATCCCCATAAGGGACATCATATTGATGGTTATTCCATAGAAATAGGCAAATATGAACATGGCCAGGAAACTGAACGGAATGCCCCAGGAAACCCAGAGAGAAACCCGTAAACTTAAAAACATGGTAAGGCAGAGGATGACCAGGAACAAACCCATGAGACCGTTTTTTGTCAACATGTTCAGCCGGCTTTGTAAAATATCCAGATAAGCCCTCGACATTCCGAGTTCTACACCCACATTCCTGGCATTGAAATCTTCCATATACTGACGGGCAAAATCTGTCATGGCCTCCAGGTCCTCCTCCGGGAGTTTTTCAACCCTTATTCTCACTGCAGTTCTTCCATTCAGCCAGGATTTATCGGAGGTATCGGCAAATTTCTTCTTCACCTCGGCAACATCCCTGATCCTCAGGTAACCTCCATCAGGCTGGCCGCGAATGATGATGTTGCCTATCTTGTTGGGATCTGTGCTGCGGGAACGCAGGCGGATCAGCAATTCTTCTTCATCCGATTTAATCTGTCCACCGGAAACATCCTGGTTGTTGTCCCGGACCGCATTGGAAATATCATCAAAGGTGATATTGTACCGAAGCAGCATCTCTTCTTTCGCTTCGATGGAAATCTCCGGCTGCGGGTATCCTGACAAGGATATCTGGCTCATCACTCCGGAATTGTAGAAATCCTCCTCAATCCGCTGGGCATAATCCTTGAGGGTCATCAGGTCCACATCTGCACCTTCGATCGGCGTGAGGCTCATATAGAGACCAGGGGCCCTGGATCTGCGTTTTGCTACAATGGGTCTTTCCGCAGCGGACGGAAGCGCAGAAATACCGTCCACCGCATTTTTAACCTCGATCAGGACCTCATCGATATCATACTCACCGGTTGTTTCGATGGAGACCATGGACCGGTTCTCAACCGATGTTGAGGTAATTTCCTTGATGCCTATCAGTCCCCTAACAGCCTCCTCGATACGGGATGTAACCCCCTCCTCCATCTCTACCGGGGAGGCTCCCGGATAAAAGACGGATATGCTGATAAAACGGCTCTCTGTTTCCGGGAAAAAGGATTTTTTCATGGAAGTATATGCAAAAACTCGTTCGATTAATTTCCTCATTGCTTCAAAACTTGCGATTATCGGGTTCTTCCCCCCTGTTCGGCTGGTTTGTCCCGGGTGGTTTCATCTTGAGCTTGAGGGGTACTTCCTGCTGGATTGTCACCCGAATGCTTTCCCGGTTTTTTTTGGCCAGCATTTTCCTTAAGCCGACCATCTTTTTCACCTCCGGGACCCATTTCCTGGCTCCGGCCTATCGCAGGCTCTTCCTGCTGATCTCCCAATTTTTCAACCAGGGTGCCTTCCAGTACATTTATCAGCGGTTGCATTACCAGGACTTCTCCCTCTTCAAGTCCGTTGAATATCAGTGTTTTTTCATTTACTTTAATAATATTTGCGGTTCTTTTCTCTAAACGGTTATCAACGATTACAAAGACTTCGTTGGTGTTGAAAATTATGTTGCGCGGGACTTCCATGGCATTTTCAATAGGATGGCCGGGAAATTCAGCATTCAGATATTCTCCCGCAAGCAGGGTCGGATTGCGATGGTTCTGAATTTTTATAAAGATCGACTGAGACTGAGTGTTGGGATCCACAAATTGGCTCTTCCTGATCACTTTCCCCTTCCATGTTAAACCGCGCCTGTCTGACCGGACAATGACCGGGTCACCGATCTTGATCCAGGCTGCATCAAACCGTTCTACCGGTACCTCCAGTTCAAGTTCATCGATGCGGATGGCCTCGGCAATCCTTCCTCCTGTATTGGTATACGAACCAACTTCCAGGTGCACTTCCGTAAAAGTACCGTCAAATGGAGCAATCGTAGTACGCCGGCTAAGCTGTAATTCATCCTTGCGGATATTGTAATACTGGCTTAAGACATTCCGGCTTGTGAGGAAGATCCTTAGCTTTTCATCTTCCACCTCCGGAAAAGGAGGCAGCGAGTGATCCAGGCTGATGGACGAGAAAAATTCCATATATCCCTGCTCGTATTCAGGAAAATCTATCTTAATATCTGGTAACAGGTTTGCCAGGGTATTCAGGAATTGGCTCTTGCTGGCTTTAAGTTCCAGTGCAGCCTCATCCGGATATACAACAAACAGGATATCACCCTGAGAAAATCTGGTTCCTTTTTTCAGGGGTACATCACCCTGCTGCAACCTGCCGGAAGCCTCGGCAACTATATCTACTTCTGCAATGGAAGTAAGTCTGCCGGGAGCTGAAACAGGGGAAATGATGGTGGTATATTTTACAGGTTCCGCTTTTACGTATCTTTTGGCTTCCACAGGCGGACGTTGTTGCAGGTCCTCTTTCTGCGCAGCCAGGAATCTCATCAGTCCATAAGCCAGTCCGACAATAAATATAAAGGCCGCAATAACTACGATCCTTTTGTCAATTTTTTTCATCTTCTAATTTTATTCGGAGAAGCATTGCAAAATCTTTTTAAAAAGCATGTAAAGATACATACAATAACTATTCTTTGACCAAAAAAACAATCAATGGTTTAATTGAAACCTCTTGATTGCTTCACCCACTGAAATATGTTCCAATGTCTTTAAGCGCATGCTCAAATTCCTCCCTCTCATGATAATCCCCCTGGCGAATGTCCAGGCCAGGATTAGCAGTCTTTTACGGATTTCAGGCGAAATTATTTAAACCTGCGCTAAGGGTGTGTTAAAAATCTGCTAATTAAAATGCCCGCTCCAAAGGATTGAAGCGGGCATCAAATGAAATAATGCAATACCTAGAGTGACCAGCCTTCCCTGTAATTATGCTTGATCAACTCTTCGGCAAATCCTTTGGCATTGATCGGATCCGTATATTCTGTATTGAAATGCGGGTGCCCGTCAATGACCTCAAAGGTATCCGATTTGATGATCCTGACGCTATCATTTTCACCTATATTGGTGAATTTCATATTCTTGCCATCCCAGTGAAGTTCCTTTTTCAGGTCCTGCAGACGTACTGCCAGTACACCCATGACCACCATTTCGTTCAACGGACCAGCATATCCGAAATTTGAGCTGGCTTCCAGCCTGTCTTCAGGGCTTTCCTTGCAGGCCCTTACCCAGTCCATCTGATGTCCGAGATCTACTCGCCTCAGGTAAGGCTCAGGCTTTTGATAGGATGCTTCGTATGATTCCGGCAGGAGGAATGGATTTATGCCATATGTACCACACAATAATTTACCCTTGGTGCCTATAAACAAACATCCACCATTGCTGTCCCTTCCCAGTATTTCTCCAGCCGGGTGATCTTCAGGCCGCGGAGGCAGCAGTCCGCCATCCCACCAGGTAACTTCCACCTCCGGCATTTTAACCTTTTTGTATTTAGGCCTTTCCGGGAAAGTATATTTTACCACTTCCGCAACTGGTGCACATTCGGTATTGAACTGTGTGGAGCTTCCCTGTACCTTGGTTGGATATTCCAGGTTCAGGGCTTTGAAGATCGGGTCCATGATATGGCAGGCCATATCTCCCAGGGCACCTGTTCCATAATCCCACCAGCCCCGCCAGTTCCATGGATGCAAAATGCTGTGATAGGGTTTCATCTTGGCCGGACCGATGAACAGATCCCAGTTCAGGGTATCAGGCGGCCATTGTCCGATGGCCGGACGCTGGAGTCCCTGCGGCCAGATGGGACGGTTGGTCCAGGCATGGCATTCCTCGATCTCCCCGATCGCACCATCCCAGATCCATTCACATACCTGCCGGATCCCTTCGCCGGAATTTCCCTGGTTACCCATCTGGGTAGCCACCTTGTATTCCTTGGCAACCCTGGTCATTTCACGGGATTCCCAGACTGCATGGGTCAAAGGTTTTTCACAATAAACATGCTTGCCCAGTTTCATGGCATTTATGGATACAAGGGCATGGCTGTGATCAGGGGTACCGACTACGACGGCATCGATACTGTCTTTCATTTTGTCAAACATTACCCTCCAGTCCCAGAACTTCTTCGCATTCGGGTATTCACTGAATATTCCCTTGGAATATTTCCAGTCAACATCACAGAGAGCGACAATATTTTCCCCTGTGATTTCCTTGATGACACCACCTCCACGACCACCAACGCCCACACCGGCAATGTTCAGTTTGTCACTGGGCGCTTTATGCCCCAGTCCCGCTATGACATTGCTCGGAAGGATGGTAAGCCCTGCGGTTGCAGCAGCCGAGGTTGCGATAAATGATCTCCTCGAGAATCCGGAGTTGTTCTCCATTTTGTTTTCTTTTTTCATAATTCAGTATTAAAGTTACAGGATGTTAAAGGTTCTTTGCATCCTTAAAATTAGTATTTTTTCATGAATATATCTGACTTCTTTTTCCTGCTCTCCCTGACCCAGATGAGGATATTATCAATCTTGCCGGAATCATCAAATGAACCAAATCCGACATAACCAGCCGGGAAAGTCTTGTCATTTGCCACCATTACGGGTGTATCCATATCATCGAAATACATCCTTATGGTCCCATTTTCTGTGAGTCTTTCAAGCCGGATATGGTGCCAGTGATTGTCTATCCAGCGTATCCCGTCAGTCCTCTCATTGGCGATCCCTTCTTGTGGTAAATCATTCACAATATGGACAGTGTGTGCAACCTGATGATCAGCGGAGACCTCACCTTTGGTTCATAATCACCCCGGCCGGCATATTCCAGTGCCAGTCCCCCATCCTTTCCGCCGGTCACAAACCAGGGAGCAGGGTCAGAGAAAACGAACCCATAAATGGCTTCCTGCTCTTCAAAATCCTGTTGATAGATCAATGGAAAGCCTGTTTTCGCATCTGCTTGTGCACTGGTATCAAGCATAGCAATTAAAGGGATGATGATCATACTCCATGTGGATCTCATGGGCTGTATTTGGGTTCACACAATATAGTAAATCTCTTTTACATGAAGGATGACAGATCGATCAGAATATGGTAGATTTCGTCTCTAAAAAGATTTAAATTTGTTTAGGGCAGCCAACGCTTAAATCTTTGAACAGATATATACAGAATCTTATTGATCAGGGTGAAAACCAGATGCTTGATTTCAAGTTTGAGATCAGCGATGCCAGGAAAATCGCCAGGACGCTGGTTGCATTTTCAAATACCGACGGAGGAAAATTGCTGATAGGGGTAAAAGACAACGGGAAAATTGCAGGGATACGTTCAGAGGAAGAATACCATATGCTTGAAGCTGCCGCCGAATTGTATTGCAGGCCTGTGATTCCCTTTGAAGTTCAGAAGTGGACAATCCGGGGTAAAACAATCCTTGAGGTAGACATCGCCAGAGCGGACAAACGTCCCTGCCTGGCTCAGAGCGAGAATGAACGATGGCTGGCCTATCTCAGGGTAGAAGACCAGAACCTGCTGGCCAACAGGGTAATGATGAAAGTCTGGCGCAAGGAGAAAAGGAAAAAAGGGATATTCCTTGAATACAGCAATACCGAAAAACTGCTTCTCAATTACCTGAAAACCAACGACTGTATTACCCTGTCGAAGTTTTGCAGAATCGGCAAGATCCGCTTACAGCAAGCCGAAGAGATCCTCTCAGATTTAATTGTACTGGATATCATCCAGATCCGGCTCAACGAGAAAGGCGCCAGGTACAGTCTTATTTCTCCAGCCTGACCAGTTCCGAGTACCCGGTAAGTTTCCCGTTTTTGTTGTAGGTTTCAGAACGGACGGCTCCGGCATCCCGGGCGATCCATTCTATCCCCTTGGTATTGATGTCGATCATGGCATCCGTAAACACATCGTAGGAGATCTTGTAACATTCAAAGGTGCCCGCCTCCGTGGTTACATTTTCTATGGCCTCAACTTTCCTGTTGTATACCCTGGTTGTCATGTTCATCATGGTCATCTCAGGCACGATGAGCCTGATGGTGCCATCCTTGAGCTGGTCGCCGGGGCTCATCTTTGCAGGAAACTCAAGATTGTCACCCTCAATGGTAAAATCCAAATCCTCGATCCCGCTCATCATTTCATCGTTCAGGTATTGATCCATGTCAAAGGTGAAAACGCCATCCTTGCATTCCATGGTAAGTTCGGATGTCATCATCTCATTCCCCTTCTCATCGAAAAAGGTGCTCTGGATAGTAAGCCGGACGGCCCCGCCGCTGGTCTGTTTATCGATTATTTCCTGGCGGGTGGACCCTTGTAATTTGGCTTTTTGGTTGTAATGTTTTAATTCAATGAGGGTCCCTTTCTCCATTGGATAGAAGAATGTACAATCCTGGGCCAACCCCGGGTAAATAAATACCAGTAGGCCGAATACTGATAATAAGAAGATTCTTTTCATGGCAATGGGTTATTTTTGTTTTCTGTTTCTATGATATGAATTTACGAAATTATTAGCAAATCCGGATGTGGCAGCTCTGCCAATCAACGGCTTCCGGTTTTGCTGCTGGAATAACTTACAAAATATACACCTGTAAATACAAGCAAAGCGGCCAGGATCTTTACAGGTGTTACTGCATCCTGGCCAAGGATCAGGGCAACAATGGATGCGATAACGGGCTGGGAATAAATGTAAATACTCACTGTGATCGGCTTTACATACTTCAGGCTGTACATGTTTAACAGGTAGGCCAGAAAAGTGGTACCAACTACCACGAACAGTACTGACAGCAAGATATCCCCGGGCAAAATACCCCAGTTCACACGGATAAATGCCGGTAGTCCCGGACCACTCACCAGCAGTAAGCCGAATAAAAAGATCCACCTCATCAGTGTCACCGGATGGTATTTATTCATCAATGGTTTTACGATGACCAGGTACAGTGCATAAGATGTGGCATTGGCAACGATGATGGAATTTCCAATTACATGATTGTCACCGAAGCTTATTTTCCCGCTGTAAAGGATCAGCAAAATGGCCCCTGTCCCCCCCGCTGCGATGCCAATAATTTTAAATATGGTGATTGGTTCACGTATCAGCAGCCTGGCGACAACCAATACCAGTATGGGCGTGGCCGTCATGATAATGGCTGCATCTGTAGGCGTGGTAATATTCAGCCCGTTCAGGAAAAGAGACTGGTTCACAGCCACCCCGAATACGGTGGCAATGAGCAACCTGAGAACGTCTTTACGGTCGACTCTTTCCTTCGGTAATAGCAGGCTTGTTGCCCAAAACAATAAACAGGCTCCTGAAATCCTGGCGAATACAAGGGCGAAAGGGGATAGATAATCAGGCATAACCTGTTTGGCAATACCGTAATTTACCCCGTATATCAGATTGGCGGCAATCAGCGCCAGATGTGCCCTGATGTGATTAGTCATGATCCTGGACACGGATCATAGCCAGCATGGATTCGAAAATGGATTTTCCATCTGTATTGCCCAATTCAATGTCGGCGGCACGTTCAGGGTGAGGCATCATGCCGAAAACATTTCTGCCCTCGTTGCATACACCGGCAATATTTTCAATGCTGCCGTTTGGATTGGAATCTTCTGATATCACCCCTTTTTCATCGCAGTATCTGAACAGGATCTGGTCATTCAACCTCATTTGTTTTAAGGTTTCGTCATCCGCATAATATCTGCCTTCCCCGTGGGCGATGGGAATTTTATAAGCCTTGTTCTTGTCAAGCAGGGAAGTGAGTGTGGTATTGTCGTTATCTGGCAGGATAAAAACATTTTTACAAACGAATTTTTGATTGCTGTTGTGAAGCAGTGTCCCTGGAAGCAGTCCCGCTTCACAAAGAATCTGAAAACCATTGCACACCCCAAAAACGAAACCACCGTCATGTGCAAAGCGGATCACATTATCCATGATCGGTGAGAACCTTGCAATGGCACCTGAGCGCAGGTAATCTCCATAAGAGAATCCCCCGGGAAGAATGATGGCATCCACTCCTTGAAGGTCGGTGTCTTTGTGCCAGAGCTCCACAACCTCCTGTTCCATGATATCCCTTAATACATAGATCATGTCATGGTCACAATTAGATCCAGGGTAGATAACGACTCCAGTCTTCATGCAAATTGATTTAGTTCAGTAACGCGGCTTTGTTGCCCGTAAAGATATAGAAAAAACCTATATTTGATCTTAGAGCGCTGTCCCAGGCAGACATGCATGGAACTTGAAAACCAGGAAATACTGACATTTATTAACACTGTGAAATCGCTTTCTGACTATGATTTTACAGAATATTCAGATAAATCGCTGAAGCGGCGCCTGATCAAAATCCTCCATGATTATCAACTCACAACTGATTCCCTGCTTCAAAAGATCTCTGACGATCACGCATTCCTGGAACGCATTGTAAAGGATATCACTGTAAATACCACGGAACTTTTCCGGGATCCGGCCATCTGGCACTCTCTGAGATATGATATCCTGCCTGGATTCGCCCACCGGTCAAATCTTAATATCTGGCATGCGGGTTGTTCGACCGGACAGGAAGTCTTTTCCATGATGATCCTGCTGAATGAGATGGATTTGCTTGAAGAATCAGGGATCTATGCAACTGATATCAATTCAGACGTAATTGAAACGGCCCGTAAAGGAGTGTACAGATACAGGTTCAATGTTGGTTACCTCTCCAATTTCGATGCAGTCATCAGGGAAAATCCCAGGGATCATAATGTCTATTTTGATGTCCCCTATTCAAAATATTTGACCATTGATAAGGTCCGCGATATCATACGCATAAAGGACAGCCTGCTGAAAAAGCCTGTTTATCAGAAAATGGACCTGGTAACAGATCCTAATCCCTTTGACCTTAAATTTGACGTGGTGGTCTGCAGGAATGTAATCATCTATTTTAATTATGAATTACAGAACAAAGTATTTAAATTGTTCCTGGATAATATGAATCAGGGGAGTGTATTGATACTGGGTGTACATGAAACCATCCTGGGACCCTATGCGGCTTATTTTGAGAAAAAATTTCAAGCATATTACAAGAAATGAACTTTAGGAATATCTCGATCAGATCTAGATTCTTTCTGCTGGTAACCGGATTTGTCCTGTTCTGGTTACCGGCTGGATTTCTGATTTTCAGCATGAACATTAATCCACAGGAAAAAGATTATGGGCAAAGATATCAGAGTGAATTCTGGTGAAATCTTTAAAATATTCAAACATTAGATTCACTTATTAGACAGGATTTTAAGATCTAAAGTAAAACAGATGAAACCGGTGTCATGTTTACGATTACAATCGATGAAACAAATAACATTATTCGTGTTGTATCTCAGAAATTTGGGATAGACCTGTCTGTTATGGCCTTGGCCTCCCTCCGGTTGAAATTATCCCAATTTTGTAAAGATCACCATCTTTCTACTCCGGATAGTCTTATAGTCCGGTTGCTGGATGAACCGGGTTTTATTGAGAAATTCATAACTGGAATTTATGCAAATTCTCCGGATATGTTCCGTGATCCAGAATTATGGATTGCAGTCCGGGACCAAGTAATACCTGAGATATTATTAAACACAGTAACACCACAGATCCTGATTCCTGACAGTGTCTCTGGCGAAGATATATATTCCATGGCTGTCCTGCTTACAGAAGCCGGATTGGATCATCAAATTCAACTTACGGCTACCTGCATTAATGACTGCATCAGGGATGAAATAGAAAACAAGCCTCTGCCCAGAGGCCGGTATAAGAACTGCCACGACAATTACAAGGTTTTTAACCCGGGTTCCAGCCTTGACAAATACTTTATACTACGTGACGGGAAATATTTTCGAAACCCCGGAATGCTGAACATGTTTGAATTAAAGGTGCAGGCCGAAGACCATCCAGACATTGACAGCCGAACAAAGCTTATCCTATACCGTGACCGTATGATATACTTAAACAAGGATACAAGCCGCCGGAGGATCAGAGAAATGCTTGATCAGTCAGATGAAGGGACCATTCTCATCATCGGGATCAGGGAATCTGTCAGACATTTGAAACTGATAGGGCGGATACGTACGATCTCATCGGATCTCAATATCTATTCGAAAGCAGGATGAAACATGAAGCCCTCGTTATCGGAGGTTCTGCAGGGAGTTTTCGGGTCATCGCAAACCTGCTGGAAGTGCTATCGGGATATCTTTCCATACCAGTTTTTTTATGCCTCCATAGACTAAAACAAGTAAGAAAAGGATTTGAAGAGACGCTGGCCAATATATCATCTTTGACCTTAACAGAACCTTTCGATAAGGAAAAAATCAAGGCTGGCAGAATATACCTCGCCCCTGCCAATTACCACATGCTCATTGAAAATAAAAAAATGATTGCCCTGTCAATAGATGATCCCATTCAATACTCCCGACCTTCCATAGATATTTGTTTTGCCAGTGCCGCTGAAGTTTATAAACAGGGTTCACTGGCCATCTTATTATCTGGTGGGAACCAGGATGGTACTGAAGGTATCGCTGCTGTTAAACGGCTTGGGGGATATACAATCGTTCAGGATCCTGCTGACTGTGAAATATCAACCATGTGTGAATCAGCAATAAATTTAACAATTCCCGACCAGATATTAACAATTCGGGAGATTATTGAATTTGTATCTTTGTTATGAAATGAATACCGGAGACCGCCCAAAGATCATAATCATTATATCATATATCCTGCTCATTATTTGTGCCATTATTTTTTTTATTGGCATGTGGAATAATTTGAGCATGAATACCGAAGTTCAGATTGAAAATGGCATGTATTTTCTGCTTCTGTCCATTGTAATCCTGGCATCTGTTATATTTATCATCCACCTGCTTGAGGAGGGCAGGGAAAGAATCACCGAAATCCCTGAACAGAATGAAATGCCTGAAAAGGCGGAAGAAACCGCTGTTCTTTCCAGGGGTGGATTTACACCACCATTCGAGGTAGACCTGGACCTGCTGGCTGAAAATATTATTCCCCGGATAGATATGAGGGAGAAAATTGAAGATTATGCGGAGCGCATCCTTCGGAACCTATCCAGGCATTTTGAGATTGTACAGGGTGTTTTCTTCCTTAAAAACCAGATTACAGATGTCTTTGAGTCAATCAGTACTTTTGCCTATAACTCAGAAAAAAATCCTTCATCTTTTAAGGTAGGGGAGGGTATCCCGGGACAGGTTGCCAAGAGCAAAAAATTAATGTACCTCACGACCATACCTGAAGGTTATTTGAAGATTCAATCCGGTCTTGGAAAGTCCTCTCCTGAAAATCTTCTGATCATACCACTTATGTTGAACAAGGAAACGATCGGGATAATTGAATTGGCATCTTTTAAGTTTTTCGACCAGGAAAAGATATGGACATTAAAGAACCTGGCCAGAATGATAGGAAATGCGATTGTAACCAAGGTAAAAGCAACTGAAGAGAATTGATGGAAACCTTACAGCATAGCAGGAGATTCCCCAGTAGACACTGGGCCATGTTCATCGCAACAATATCGGGTTTATTATTCCCTTTAGTCTCCATCACCATTATTATTTTGCATAACAAGACCTACTTCACAGTCAAAAATATAATCAGTATCCATGTTGACCACCCCGAAATATTCATGCTTTATCTCCTGCCGATAATCAGTGCGTACATCATACATTTCTTTAATAACCGCCTGCAGAAAAACCAAGGATACTATCAGGAGATGATCAATAGAAAAAATGAGACAATAGATAGGAATGCCTTAATTATCAACGAATTAGACAAAGGAAATTACAGCATACAAATCATCCCCGAAGGGGAAGAGGATGTCCTGGGAAAATCCCTTCTGGTACTGAAGGAAAATCTGCAGGCCAGCTATACGAAAGAGTCAATACAACACTGGATCTATGAAGGAAAGAATCTGATATCCCATGTACTACGTTTATATCACAAACTGGAGGACCTAGGGGATCAATTTCTGGAACACCTTATCAATTATATTGATGCCGTACAGGGTGCCATTTACCTTTTTAATGAGGAAGAAAATTCCATGGTAAGTTTGTCCACCTATGCTTATCACCAAAAGAAATCAATCGACCAGCAATTCAAGCTTGGTTTTGGCCTTATTGGTCAGTGTGCCTATGATAAGGAATATATTTACCGGACCGAGATACCTGAGGATTATTTTACGATCTCTTCAGGACTGCTTGGTGAACAAAAACCCATGAGCCTGCTCATCGTACCACTGATCACGGATGATATGCTACAGGGGGTAGTTGAAATTGCTTCCCTGAGTCCCGAAATTCCGGAACCGACCATTGAACTGGTTAATGAATTAGGGGATATTCTCAGCCGGACTATTTTTAATTTGCGGGAAAACCAGAAAACTGAAAAACGATTGTTGGAATCCCAGCTACAGGATGTAAATAATACTCAAAAAAAACCACACCGGTTGGTGGAAAATGCTTCTGACATAGAGAATAGTATTGATTATGCTGAACGGATACAAAGCAATATCATTCCCAACATCCGCCAGGTCCAGGAGATCTTTCCAAAATGCTTTGTCTATTTTAAACCACGTAATATATTGTCGGGGGATCTTCCCTGGATATTCCCGGATGGTGACCTGGTTTACCTGGCCGCTGTCGATTGCAAGGGCCAAGGTATGGCCGGTGCGTTATTATCCTTCGTAGCTTACTTCCATTTAAATAATATTGTAGACCACAAGCCGGGGTTTACAGCTGGACAGATATGCGATATGCTGGATGCCGGTATCAGGAAGACCTTGCAAAAGGAATCTGAAGATATCTATACAGGGGGTGGGATAGACTTGGCATTTTGCAGGATCGACCTTAAATTGTTTGAAATCCATTATTCGGGAGCCTATCGCCCATTATACCTGTTAAGGAATGGTGAATTAACTGAGTTTAAAGGTGACCGGAAAGCCATCGGGGATATTCCGAACCGGAATAAGCCCGAAAGTCCGTTTACCAACCATCTTATTCACTATGACACCGGTGATAAAATCTTCCTTTTCACCGACGGAATGCCCGATCAAATGGGGGGTCCTGAAAGGAAGAAATATTCCACTGACCGGATCAAGAATATCATTTTAGAAAACCAGGGGTTTACAATGAGCCAGTATGAGCATTATTTTGAGCGGGACTTCGAAAAATGGATGAAGGATGTAAAGCAAATTGACGATGTGCTTCTAATAGGTATAGAATTTTAGTAATCGGTCGAAATGGAAAACGGTTTTCTTGAATTCGTCTAT